>Ga0335394_10000231_pt1 | contig 57324 bp, 32 predicted proteins | sample MAT03_FD_205741 | JGI IMG/M metagenome (GOLD analysis project Ga0335394, IMG submission 205741) | Freshwater microbial communities from Lake Fryxell liftoff mats and glacier meltwater in Antarctica - MAT-03 (spades assembly) (version 2) ... | reverse complement strand
AGTTTCTTGCTGAGTAGGTTTTGGCAGCGCCACAACGCGCATGGAGCGTGGATTTAAATGCTCGGTGAATCGCCTGATTGTACCGCCTTTACCGGCGGCGTCTCGACCCTCAAGCAAAATAGCAATGCGCATGCCTTTCTCTTGCACCCAGCGCTGCAGCTTCACCAGCTCAACTTGTAGATTCTCTAATTCTTCTTCGTATTGCAGGTCAGTCAAGACATCTTTGATCTTAATATCTTTTGCCTGCAGCAGTGCACGTAAGCCTTTCTGCGTATTGATACGCGCTAGATCTTCGGCTGTAATTTTGCTGTCGCTTTTGGCGATTGCCAATTTTTTCACTTTACCCGAGTTACCGTTACTCGAATGAGCGGCCGGGTCTCCGTTGGCTACTGCCACAGCCTCTACATCCACCTGGGTAGCGCTTACCCGGTTATTCTTCTTTCCATCTGCGTTCATAATCGTCTCCCACCGTTGCTTCTTTATGCCACGGGCAGGTGCTAACATAGCCGTTCATAAATATGAGGCCTCATGCATACTTTAATTTTCACAAACAGTGCTCTGGCCGCGATTACCTGCTGGATCGCTTTGACTTTTCTTATGGCATTGCCAGCCTGGGCACAGGTCAATCAGATTAATTCGGTAGTTTTTGGCAAGAAAGTTGCTCGATTTATGGACGATCCCAATAACGGCATGCCTGTTCGTACTACTGCAGCAGATTTCAGCGCCCGGGTGCCGTTCATAAGCGGTGCCAAAGTGATTATCTACAGCCCCAGCGGTGACACTTTTGTTACCGTCGCCGGTCAGACCGCCTCTTTGTGGAATGCCGCCAGGGGCACTGAAATTATGGCCTTGCAACATGGCTCTGTAATTCGCTGGATTGCCTACAGTCGCGATGGGTCTTATATTGTCACCAGTGGCGGTGACTACTCGCGTACCTGGGGTGCACATAATGGCGAGTTTAAAAAGCAGTTTGATCATCAGGCCAATGTTCTTCAATTGGTACTCAGTCAAGATAGCCAGTGCATCGCTGTGACTACTTCGCAAAATTTCCAGCTCTGGTCGGCCACCCAGGGCCTGATGACTTTAAAAATGCCGCAAGCCACTCAAGTCACCTCATTGATCATCAACCCTGATGGCACGCAGCTGGTAACTCTAGATGGAGTCAATGCCAAATTGTGGAAAACTGCCGATGGTGCCGAAATCGGTACTATTGCTCATGAGTTTCCCATCAGAGCAGCGATGTTCAGCCCCGACGGCAGATACCTGCTCTGTGCCTCTGATTCGTGGACTTATCTCTGGGATGCCAAACAGTTTGTCAAGATTGCCAATGTTCAATACGGCGGCGGCTACAGATAACCTATTAGTCTGGTTCTTGCTTTTGCTCTTGTCCTTGCTTTTGTTCTGTTTCTTGCTTTTCGGCCTCAGGCCTGTGAGTCAGAGCGTCGATGGCTTTCAATGCCTCAGCGCGGTTCAGCTGCAATAAGCCCTGGGCTGCCGCCATAAGTGGGTAGAGTTCACGGTCTGTTTTTTTAGCCAGGTAATCAGGCAATAAATCCTCGTCTCTCAATGTGCGCATGGTTCGCACTGCTTCAGGAGCGCGGGCGCAAGAAATTGCGATAGCGGCCAGCACAAGGCAGGCAAACGAAAATAGACAATCAATGTGAAAGAGCGCTGTGAGGGTGGCGTCATTGCCGCGCAACCAGCCGTGGTGCACAAGAAAATATTGCACCACAGGCGCAAGCAAAGCGGTCAGAATAGCGAAAGACAGACAGTTAAGCGCCAGGAATAGCCCGCGGTCCACACCCTCAATTTGAATAAGAGAAATTTGGCGTTGAAATAAACGTGCTTGCAAATGAGAGAAAAGCGGCACTGAACAAATTAATATTAGTAGTAAATTCGAAAGCAGAAAGATAAGCGATCGTAGATGAAACTGGTCTTGATTTTCAGTTGCCAGAGCAAGGTCATAGCCGCTATGGACAAAACACCAGGCTGCTGCACAGTTAACGAGAATCAGGCAGGCAAGATACAATCGAACTTGTAGAGCCAATATTGCCCTCGGAAAATTGTAACCCTTAGACTTGAACGCGCTTACGACCAGAGCGATTGACACTGCCAGCGGTGCCAGTATGGCTAGAGTGAATGAAGACAAATGAAAAATATTGGGCATCAGTCAAGCAAAGATAGATCCATTGGCTGGTCTAAGTAAACATCGAACCAGAGTGGAATGCGCAAATTGGCTACTCTGGTCATAAGCTCTGGAGTGAGTGCCGGACAGGTGTTCCACGAATTGGAAAACCATGCCACCACCAGGTCGACCGTATAACCATCTTTTTGCAATTTGCTTATTGTGTTGCCGTGATTGGCCAGGGTGTCCATCATCCATTCAATATGCTTCATAGCATCGGTGCTGCGTATGGCATGTTTTGACGATAAAAGCCAGCCGCCTGTTTTCGCCTCGAATATGGCACTACTGCCGTGATTCTCTACAGTAATTTCTTCGCCCATTTTCCAGGCCTTGGTCGGCTTGACTTCAAATAACCCAGTCATTGAAGCCGGCTCGAGCTCGGCATGATAAATGCGTAAAGTGGCGTAGGTTTCTTGTGGTTGAGTTTCAAAGTTCATTTGTCAGATTAGCTCGCCTTCTTCTGAACCAAACAAATAAACATCAAACCAAATCGGTAAACTGAGCTTGCCAAGGCGACGCATAATGTCTGGAGTAAGCGCCGGTGTGGTATTCCATGACGAGGCGTGCCAGCCGACCACTACGTCTATCATGAAGCCTTTATCTTGCAATTCTTTGATTGTGCCGGCTTTACCGATTAACTGATCAAGCAACCAGTCGATATGGGTTATAGCATTGTTGCCACGTATAACCGTGCGCGAACTGAGCAGCCATCCTCCTGAAGGGGCCTTGTGACCGGGGCGCTTACGCCACCCGTAAGCGTCATCGCCGCAGCGCCAGGCCACGGATGGGCTGATTTCAAGAAGCTCGGTTATTTTTTCAGGTTCGAGATCCGGGTGATAGACGCGAAAGGTCGCCCGCACTCTTTCCGGTCCGGTGGCTCGCTCGAGGGTTCTATCTTCGCCCAGCTCGTCTATCTGATGCATCAGGTTTCCTGTTCTCAATGTTTCAGTATAGTCTCTTGATTGCCATGTTTGGCGGTGGCACGGTGATCTGATTTTTTTAAGGCGGATTTAGGCGGTGTTTTGGGCAAAATCGTTTTGAGATTTTGGACAGCCAGCGAAGCGATGGACATGGCGGCAAAACCCAGTATAAAGGTGATAACCAGCATTAGATTCTGGCGAATTTTCTTGCGATCACGGGCTAGCAGGCGATGCTCAATGGCCACGCCTTTGGTCAGTTTTTTTAGATCCGTGGCCAGGTGCTGCATGGTCTGGTAACGATCGGCCGGTTTCTTTTCCAGCGCTTTCATGATGATCGATTTCATAGCCGGCGCTACTTTGTATGAGGCGTCTATTTCTGGCGGCGGTTTATGCACATGCTGGTAAAGAATGTCCATTACCGTGGGCGCGGCAAAGGGCGGCTTACCGGTCAGAGCAAAATACATGACGCAACCAAGCGAATAAATGTCAGAGCGACAATCTACGACTTCTGTCAGCGCTTGCTCCGGACTCATATAAATGGGAGTACCAAGAAGTGCACCATTGCGAGTAAGGCCATCGCCAGAAGGAGTGGCACCGGGGGCGGTGAGTACTTTTGCAATACCAAAGTCGACGATGTGCACAATTGTGCCGCCATCGGCGTGATTGCGACTGAGCATGATGTTGTCTGGTTTTAAGTCGCGATGAATCACGTTTTGCTCGTGAGCATGGCTCAGTGCCGCGCTTACTTGCTGAAAAATAGAAATGGCTTCAGAGGCAGGCAGAGGGCCGTCTCGGTTGACCTTCTGTTCCAGGCTGATGCCTTCGAGAAATTGCATAACCAGAAAGAGAGTGTGATTTTCACTAACACCAAAGTCGATTGTCTGACAGATGTTTGGATGTTTAAGCAGGCTTGCCGCCTTGGCTTCGACTATGAAACGTTTGCGTAGCTGCTCGTCGTGCGCACCTTCCGGTCTCATCACTTTGATGGCAAAAAGTTGTTTGGTGAAGCGATTTTCTACTTTGTAGATCGCTCCCATGCCGCCCGCTCTAATTTTGCCTAAAACCGTATACTGTTTAGGCAGTTCGTTTTGCAGCGGATCGGGTTCTGTAATTTCAACTGCCATCTATTATTTTATTTCCACAGAGGGCCTGGCGCCGGCTGCGGGTTCTTCTATTGTAGTAGCGCTGTCGCTTTCATATTTTGCCAGCGAGTTTTCTACAGCGTCGGCTTCAGTATTCTTTTTCAGTTTGCGTAAAACTTTGCCGTAAGTTTGTAGAGTTGAGCGCTTTTGCTCTGGAGCGATTGCTTTGTTCTCTTCCACCAGGGCGGCTGATTGTTGCAAATATGGTTCGGCGCTGGAATAATCGTCTTTTTTCAGAAACAGATTGGAGAGATCCATTTTTGTTTTCAGTGTTTTTTGCGGATCGGCATTTTTAGCCGCTTGCGTAAAAGCCACTACAGTTTTTTGAAAACCGATGGCATCGTCAATCTTATTTTGCGCCACCTTGATATTGACCAGATGCTTGAGGGCCGGAATACCACTAGCGCTGCCGGGCCCATCGCGCCGGTTAACCACTTGCAAGACATAAGTGAAACATTTTTCGGCCGAGGCCCAATCTTTTTTTGTCTCGTATTTAATGCCCATAGCCAGGTATTGTTCGATCGCTTTATTCTGTTGTACCAGCGCTTGCTGCGCTTGCACTGCCGTCTCATAAGTGTTTCTTACGGCAGCACCGTTATTCTGACTGGCGGCCAAACCCGCTCCCAGACCAGCTGCGCCTGCCTGCACCCCGCCGTATTCCATAAACGCTTGACCATGAGCAGGTTGGGCAAAGTGAGATGTAGTCACCATGGCAGTGGCCAGCGCAAGTATAAGATTGATAGGAAGACTGGTAAGTTTCGTAGCCATGAGCGCAGCACCAAAATTCTAGGGCTCAACTCCTTATTCCACGCTAGCTCAACCGGTAACAGAATTGATCCAATTATGAAGTCTATTTTGACTTTATGGGAACGTCAGGCACCGAGTTTGTATTTCCCTCTAAGACAATGCCTGTGCGCGGTTGAATCACATAGGTACCAACCACAGGTGTGGCTTCGCCGCCGCTGACAATATCCTGACCGGCGGGCAGACCTGTATCAACTCTGCGTTTCCAGTTGCCGGGAGGTATCTGAATTGTTAGTGGCTCCCAATAAGCATTGAAAGCCTGGAAGAGGGAACGACTGGCATCATTCGGTTTGAGAGTTTGCCAGGCAATGAATTTCGCTCCGTCAGAAAAATCAGCTCTGTAAGGCTCAGTGCCATGCCAGATCATGTCTTTATCGGGCACATGACCGATGCTAAATTCTTTGCGCAAATTAGTGATCATGTGCGTGTAGCGCCTGATGGCTTCGTTGCGAGTGGCCAGTGACCAGTCGAGGTGAGTGAGCTTATCTTGTGGCCAGGCATTGTTATTGCCGTTTTGCGTACGGCGCATTTCATCACCGTAAAGCATCATCGGCGTGCCTTTGGACAGATAGAGCAGGGAGAGGGCATTTTTAATTTGCTGCACTCGCAACTGATCGATACGATGCTGTTCGGCTATGGGCAAGCCGGAAGTCTCTACCGGGCCTTCCACACCGTGATTCCAGCTGTAATTGTCATTGCTGCCGTCTCGGTTGTTTTCACCGTTGGCATGATTATGCTTTTGTTGATATGAAACCAGATCGTTTAAAGTGTAGCCATCATGGGCGGTGACAAAATTAATTGAGTAGCGGCCTGAATCCGGCCGGAACCAGGTGGGCGATCCCTTAATGCGTTCAGCAAGGGTGGCGGTTTGTCCTGAATCTCCTTTGATGAATTTGCGCACGGTATCTCTAAAATCACCGTTCCATTCTCCCCAGCGTGCGTCTGAGAAATGGCCCAGTTTATATTGGTCAGTGCTCCATGGTTCTGATATCAGTTTGACGTCCTTGAGCACAGTATCGTTTTCCATTTCTCTGAGGATTGGCGTTTTTGGCTTGTCGTGGCCGTCAACGTCATAATTAAAGATGGTGGCAAGGTCAAAGCGGAAGCCGTCCACATGCATCTCTTCTTTCCAATAGCGAAGAGTCTCGAGAATCATTTTGCGTACTTGCGGGTGGTTGGTGTTCATGGTGTTGCCGCAACCGGTAAAGGCCTAGATATGTGCCCGCTTTTACACCAAGATGTTTTTCACCAGCGGTGAAACCGCGCAAATTTACTTCGAGCACATCACTGTCGGCTACATGAATATTCGGTGGCTTGTCCCCTTTCCAGTCAAATTCTCCTGCTTTGAGAACTATAGAGCGCGGCATTTCTTCCACACTATCGGTGGTGCCTTTTTTTAAGTGCCGATTGGCATCGACCGGGTTACTGTTGTCGAATGCAAGGGGGCCATTGGTGCCGCCGGTAACCGCTTTGCTGTAAGGATCAATCAGGGCCATTTTTTCATTGGCCCGCGAGCCGTCAATAGCTGGAGTGTAGTCACCGTGCACCCGATATAGATACTGAGCACCGGGTCCGAGGTCAGCCACGAATGCGTGCCAGGTATTATCGGTGCGAGTTAAATCAACGGTGCGTGACGGCTGTTTGGCTTCAGGCTGGTCGAAGATTAACAACTGTACTCGTTTTGCACTTTCGGAGGCCACGGCAAAATTGACACCTTTTTCTACTACTGTGGCACCAAGTGGTGAAGGCGATCCCATAGCCGGTGGAACGTCAGACTCTACCCCATGGAATTCAACTTTAGGTCTGAAGTCCGGCTTGTCCAGGCCAACATTGACCTTCCATTCTTCCACCTAGATATCTTTGTACTTGCGGCCGTCTTTGGCTAGCTGCTCGCCCACCAGTGAAAACTGTTCCACCACCTGGGGCGCCTTCGGCCCCTGCATTTGCACCAGCACTTTATTTTCGGTAGAGCGAGCAGTGGATTCAGCAAAAGCGCGCAGTTTGTAATAGTCTTGCTCTGCTTTTTCAGGATTAAGTTTGCTCATAGGTTCGAGCAATTTATAAAGCGGCTCCATCTGCCTGGCCAGGCGCAGATGAGTCAATTCGTGAGCCAGTTTGGCGGCATTATCTTGCGCCTTCAGGTCGACCAGATTTTTTGCAATGTCGGCTCTGGTCTCGGCGCCCGGTGTCTTTATCTCTTTCACTCTGGCCAGCGGATTTTGTTTGGCCGCTTCCACAAGTTCTGGATGTTTCAGCCCTTCATATTTTAAATAGCGCTCGATGGGAACGCCTTTGCCCCAGGGCTGGGCGTTGACACCAGCATCAAAAGCTCTGGTGATGCCTTTTGAAATTGCCGGCAGTGTGGTGTTGATGAAAGCACCGGAGGCCATAGACATGCCTCTTTCGCTCCAGTTGGTTTGCGAATTGGCGCCAGTCCAGCCGGCCACCATTTTGGAAGTGTCATAACCGACCACTCCGCCGGCTGCGCCCACACCGGCTCTTACACCAAAGCGGCTGAGCATGGTCATGCTTTCGGCTTTAACCAGGCGGTTGCCACCTTCGAAGACTGCGAAACTGGCCATGGTATCTGCCGAATTGGCTATTCTGGTTTCGCCCTTGTGAGGTTTTTTGACAAAATCATAGATGCCGGCGCCGAGAATCAGAGAGCCGCTTTCGCTGGTTAATACTTTGGTCAGGGTGCCCTAGGCAGCGATTTTTTCGCCCAACAAACGGCCGCCGCCGTTAACCATTTTGCCGGCAAGAGCATACGGCACAAGGGCTCCGGCAACTTCAGAAAGCGTCTGCACTCCCCACTGCACGACCCCGTGCACTTCGGCCACTTTCAGCTCTTTGACCTGGTGGTCTTTGTCGGCAAAAGTGTTGTAAATCTGGCCCAGACCGGTGCCGTTAATCATCGGGTTAACGACATTGCCTTTAACCGGCGTCCAGACATTATCGCTGACCCAACCACCCAGACCTTTGCTTTCGCCAGCCGCAGTTTGCGTGACAGTGGCGTCTTTGGCCGCTATCAGCTTCTGAGGGTCAACTTCTTCTGTCGGGCGTTTTATCGGAAACCGTACCTGCGCATCCATACACTTAAAATAATCTTGTCAAGCGCACCGGTCAATGGTGGTTTCAACATTAGTCAAATAATCGGCCCTTGGGGGGGTTGGTGCAACATCAGGCGTTATGGTGGAATTAAATTATCTTTGCCGGCTTGATGCAAAAATTCGGAAAACTGTTTTTTATAATCGAAGCGCTGGTCTTTATCAACAGCTTGAAATTCTGCCACCAGATGCTCGGTATAGTATTTCGCATCGCTGCTAAGTAATGTCAGTTTGCCGTTTTTATCAAAGTTGCGGGTTTCGCTAATCAGCCCTTCAACAGTGTTATTCGGACCGGGTGTAAGAGTGTGAATTTCTTCCCATTGCATCACGTCGATAATCACATCGCCGTTCTTTTTTGCTGCCACCATGGTGCCGCCCAGACGCAAGACTACTTTATTTCTGGTCAAGTAAAGCGGCTCGCTTTTCGTCAAAATAGTGTGAGAAACCAGCTCTCCTCTATCGATGTCATAAAATATTGGCTCGCGACTGGCTTCCCAGATGTGCCCTTCACTATCAAGTTGTCTGCCGCGTTCGCGGGTACGCACGTTTTTGACTGTGCCGACACTACTTCTAATTTCGCTGCGTTCTCTTGTGCCCGCCAGCCAGACAGGTATTCGGTACCAGTTAGTAATGCGATTGGCAATTTTGGCCCGGTTGTAGACCGAACCAGGAAGCAGTGAGGGAGATACCGCTTCAATCTGGGTCACGCCACCTTGCAGAGTGTCGGCGCAAGCTACCTCATTGGCGGCAATGAAGCCGACCAGAGCAAATGAAAAGGCGACCAAGTTGAGGCGATTTTTCTGAAAGATGCTTGCCAATTTACGCTGCTCCTTGTGCCAGCGTCAATTGTAGTGGCTAATGCATCAGGCGACGACTTTCGGCAAATCGCTAATTGCGTGCCTGCGGTAAAACATTCCTCTTACAACCAGAATAACTAAAGGCATTACTCCAACCAGCACGAAAGTAATATCACCGGCTACACGCAGCCAGGTCAAGGTCTGGAAAATATCTGAGTGAATGAACTCGTAGCTGCGGGCAAACCAGAAGCCTTTTTCGTAGCTGGCAATCATCTGGATTACTCCGGCAGGGAAAATGTTGAGCACAATCATCAGCATCAATCCAACATTCAAACCCCAGAATGATATGCCTGCCAGTTTGTTACTCCAGGCATCATCAGTCATTAAATAGCGAGTACAAAATAAAATTGCCGCCACGCCAAGCATTCCGTAAACTCCCATCAAAGCCGCGTGTCCGTGGTTAGAGGTGAGGTAGGTGGCATGCTCGTAATAACTAACAATCGGAGTGTTGACCAAAAAACCAAATACGCCCGCGCCAAGAAAATTCCAGAAGCCCACCGCCAGTAAAAACATCATTGCCCAGTAGTGCGAGAAGTTTTTAATTGAACCGTCCACTTTTGCCAGCTCTACAAATTTCCAGGCGTCCATGGTTAAAAGTGTCAGCGGTACGACTTCCCAGGCAGAAATCATTGAACCCAGAGCCATATTGATAGCCGGCTGTGCTGTCCAGTAGTAGTGGTGGCCGATGCCCACAATGCCACTGCCCAGATAAAGAATGATATCTATGTAAATGACAGAGAGTGCCGACTTTTCTGAAACCATGCCCAGACTGCAGAAGAAATAAGCCACAATAATGGTGGTATACAACTCGAAGATACCTTCCACCCAGAGGTGCACCACCCACCAGCGCCAGAAATCAGCCACGGCAAAATTGGTACCGGGATGATACATCATGCCGAAGCTGAAAAATAAGGGGATGGCAATGACGCCGTAAAGCAGCATGTAGGGCAGGCTGCCATGGTCTTTGCCTTTGAGTAGTGGGCTGATACTGCGAAAAACAATTACTGCCCAGAGCACCATGCCTAGTGTCAGTAGCGCTTGCCAGAATCTTCCCAGTTCTAAGTATTCCCAGCCTTGATGCCCGAACCAGAACCAGAGATTACCGAGCATGTTTTTAACACCGAGCCATTCTCCGCCGATGCTGCCTACAGCAACAATGAGAATTGCCACAAACAAGATTTTTACCAGCCAGTGTTGTCCTTTCGGTTCGTTTTTGGATAGCATCGGCGCCATAAACATTCCTGCCGCCAACCAGGCCGTTGCAATCCAGAAAATCGAAAGCTGTAAGTGCCAGCTGCGAGTGACGCTGTAAGGCAAAATAGTGCGAATATCAAATCCATAAAAACCTTGTTCGACTATATAGTGAGCAGTGACCACACCAAAAATTGTCTGGAACAGGAACAGCAAAACCACCACTACAAAGTAAGGATAAAGCGATGTTTGCGACCTTAGTGGTTGATAGCTTTTGACATTGTCGGTCATGCCCTTGCCATCAGGCATCCAGCCTAAACCAGGAAAAGCGCTGAGCAAGAATTGAGTCAAACCAATGCCGCCGATGAGCATGATTAAACTCATGGCGCTCCAGAAAAATATGTGCCAGTTTGGACCATTTCCCACCAATTTATCTGGTGGCCAGTTATTGGTGAAAGTGTAGTCTTTGCCGGGTCTCTCAGTGACGCAGACCCAGGCACCCCAGGCGAAGAATCGGCTCAGTTGCAAGCGTTCAGTGGCATCGGCAATATAATTGGTCGGCAGCGGAAGTTTTCTGCCCACACCAAACTCGGTATCATAATATGGCGCCAGCTGACTGTAAGCATGTGCTTGGTTGTCAGTGAGTGTGAGAGTTTTTGTTGGCCCGTCGTAACGGTTTACTTTCAGTTCTTTTTGTAAGGTGCTGTTTAAATCGCCCTGGGCGCCGGTATCTAGCAGTGAGTATGCTTTCTGGAATTTGTTTTGCGCCATTCGCTCTAGACAAAGTTCGCCTTCGCGGTGCAGGTAGTCGGCGGAAAAATCAGGTCCGTTATAGGCGCCATGACCAAAAAACGAACCGACATCCATTAAGCCATATTTTTGAAAAACCGCCTGGCCGGCCATGATGTCGCTGCCCTGAAAAAGTAGCTCTCCTCTGGTATTGACGACACGCTCCGGTACAGGTGGGGCCTGGTCGCTGACCTCGTGCCCCATGAATATCAGTGTGGAAAACCCTGCGATTAGTACAAAAAGTACTGACAGCTTCCATCTCCAGGACATAAAACCCCCCAAAAAACGTTATGACATTGCTTTAAAATCGCACTTAAGCCAGCTCGACCATTAAGGCGCACTAAATTTGAATCGTGCTGAGTGTATCTTGTCTTCGCTGTCAAGCTGGCGAATAAACGGAAACAGCGATGCCTCAAGCCAATTTTTAATTAGGGTTGTCACTCCCCCGTCAACCTTCAAAGTGCCATTCCGTGGTATTTTGTATAAAAAGGTATTCTTGTTCTTAATGGAGCGCCATGATTTCCCAGACGGCTGAATACGCATTAAGAGCGATGGTCTTCCTTGCTATGCAAAGTTCAGCGGCTACAGGGCAGGAAATTGCTCAAACTACCAAAGTACCCGCGGGCTATTTGAGTAAAATTATGCAGCTGCTGGTTAGAGGGAAATTGGTTAATTCTCAGCGTGGAATCGGCGGGGGCTTTGTCTTGTCAAAAGCCGCGCAGGAGATCTCAATTTTGGATGTGATCAATTCTGTTGACCCGATAGAGAAAATAATGTCTTGCCCCCTGGGTTTCCAGTCCCACGGAATGAACCTCTGTCCATTGCACAAACGCCTGTCGGCAGCGACAGCACAGGTGGAAGAAGCCTTTGCCAGTTCGAATTTAGGCGAACTTGTGGAAGAATCTAAAAGCCCACTTTGTGCATCTTCACCACTGGTTGAAGGCAATGATCAATGACTGCATTTAAACCACTATCTCTAATACTCATTTTCACTTTGTGGCTTCCGTCTGCTCAGGCGGAACCTTTTCGCTTACGAGCGGAATTGCATGAAGGTTCCAAATACGACGAACGCAACTTGCCTTCAGACAGAATCGAAAAGTGGTACAAAATTCCACCATGGTTTGCCGGCACTAAGATAAGAAAGAAAATTCAAATTAAACCGAATGTGTCTGTGCGCAATGAACGTGAGCGTACCCGGGGAAAACAGCGCGATGCTAAAGGCAGCATCTGGGAAGCGCAGCGGCAGGTGCGCTATGACATCGACCGTGGTGAAACCGTTGAGCATGTTGTTTTGCTGACTGAAGAACCGGTGGAGATTAGCAACCAGAGCGTTTTGATGCATTATATCGGTCTGCGCATTATCGAGAAGAAAGACAATCACCGCATTGTCGAAACTCAACAAAATGATGAAAAACATCTATTTACGCCACTGCCCGATGGCGCTATTAAGGGCGCAAACCAGAGCGGCGAAGTCTTTGACGCTGATGGATTCAAACTCTACAAAATTCCGTCAGGCACTTCTTATATCGAGCGCAAAGTCTCTGATTTTGAGGTGGTAGATCAAGATGATAAATACAATTACCGCAGCAACTTCATCGAGTATTTAAAAGAGCAGGGTTTAGAAAATCTGATACCAAAAAAGGGCAATTAGGTTTTGGTAGGCTTGATTCTCTGATTTGATCTGAAACGTTAACGTTTCAGATCAAAAACTCGCTGGCCGCATGTAGAGCTCGAGGTAGCACAAGGCACTGCAAAAACGCAAAAGGCCGCAACCAACAGCGATTGCGACCTTCAAACGTTCAATATGGGGCAGATGACGGGATTTGAACCCGCGCGTGCCGATACCACAAACCGGAGCCTTAACCACTTGGCGACACCTGCCATATCGTGCGATTTTATACTAACATGTCCGCCGCCGTTGGCTCACCGGCAGGCTGGCAGACGAATATTTTGTAACTACTACTTAATGCCCAGCGGGCTGAAGACGAAAGGCAATATTCGGGCCAAAAAGCCGCCAATGACAAATGCAGCGGCCCACGAGCCGAACCAGATAGACAAGGCGATGGCCATGCCGCGCTCTTTGATCATCACGCCCACTGTAGCGATACAGGGCACAAAAAGCGTAATGACGATCATAGCGGTGACAGCCTGAACCGGCGTTAAGGCTACGTCGGTCAAGCCAAAGGCGGCAAAATCGCGCCTGACAATACCTAATATAAATGTGGTAGGAATGCGCGGGTCGTCGGGCAAAAACAGCCATTGAACAACAATGGGCTGCAAGACTTTAATAATCAAATCCAATAAACCGACCATCTGGGCCAGAGTGACCATAAAACCGGCTAAAAAGAACATGGGTGTAGCGTCGGTTAGAAAATTCCAGGACTTTTTCCAGGTTTTTCTCAAGACATTGTCGGCTCGGGGCAGGCGCATGGGCGGCAAATCGATCATCAAACCCTGCGACTGCCCCGGCATAACCGCATTAAGCAAGAGGCCCGTTGCCGCCAGAATGCCTATGACCACGAAAAGATAGACGGCCCAGGCCGCGCCGCCACCGGCTCTAGCCAGAGTGCCTGAAACTACACCTAATTGTGCCGAGCATGGTATTGCCACTCCCAGTAGTGCCGTAGCGATAATTTTTTCGCGCTTTGTCGTCAAAAGCCGGGTGGTAATTGTCGCCATAGTGACACAGCCCAGGCCAAGTATAAGGGGAATTATGGCGCGGCCATTGAGACCAAGTTTGTTCATCATACGGTCAACCAGTACGGCTAGCCGCGGCAGATAACCTGAGTCTTCAAGCAACGATAAGCCCAGATAAAAACCAATCACCAATGGCATCAGCAAACCAAGCAAATACGTCACTGTCAGCGTCGCCAGGCCATATTCGCCTACAAAAATATTTCCCAGAGCCCCTGCCAAATTTTTGTAAGACCAGAAATTAAAGCCGATTTCATTGGCCGGAGTAGTTTTAATGGCAGCGTCCAGAGCTTTACTTTCGGCCTCGTTTTTCAAAGTACCTTGAGGAAAATCAAAAGTACGCTCGCCGATAGTAATTGTCGACGGAAAGACATTGGCTGCTACTCTGCGCACCATTGGCTCATAGTAGACCTTCATGGTTTTCTTTTCGGTAACGTCTACCAGATTGCCCGCAATCCAGACGCCTAAAACCTGATAGAAAATAAAATAGCAAACTGCAAATGATATAAGCGATCCCCAGATTGGATGCAAAAGCAGTTTGCCCAATTTATTGGAAAATGACCTTGGGCCGCTCCCCTGGGTGACTGTGCTTTCAGCTAAGTCATTTACGAAGGTGCGGCGCGTTGCATAGATGGCCGCTCTTTGATTGCCTATACTTACATTGACACCACAGGCGGTGGCGGTAGCTTCGTCGCCTTCGGCAATTAAAAGCGCTTCGGCCTGATCGATGGCGTGGTCGGCGCTAGACTTACTGCGAATCTCATTTAGTATTTCAAGCAGTTCCGGCCTGATTTTCCCCGGTCGCGCCAGAGCAATGGCTTTCTTTATTTCTTCGATGCCTTCTTCTTTGACGGCTACGCAGGTGAGTACTTCGAGGCCAAGTTCATCACTCAAAACGCCCAAATTTATTTTGATGCCACGCAGAACTGTTTCATCGAACTGATTAATCACTAAAATCATAGGTTTCCCCATTTCAGCTAACTGAACTGTGAGAAAAAGGTCGCGCTCCAGCGTCAATGCCGATACAACATTAATGACAATATCGGCGGCGATTATCATTTTGCGCGCTGCACGTTCTTCATCGTTAAAGCTCGAGACACCGTAGACGCCCGGCGTATCAGCCAGTTCGTCGTCACCCAGGTGACCGCGGGCAATATCAATTGTGGTGCCGGGATAATTGGAGACGTCAGCGTCAGAGCCGGTCAGGGCATTGAAGATAACTGATTTGCCCACATTGGGATTGCCCACCAGCACGATGCTGCGCCGAGCCTTTTCGTCATCCGTCGAGTCGGCGTTCTTGCTGCTTCTTTTGCGTGCCAATTTTGAGGTGGAGGCCATGATTGATAATCAATAATATAGATGGGTCTTATTGAGAAAGTCTATCAACACAAGAGGGCCTGTTGCATATCCTTTGAGCAAAGCCTCATGAGACTTAATCAGTACTGTGGTAAGTTTTAGCGGCAGCCGGGCCCATGGCACATATGGAATAACCGGCAGGGTTGGCATTGAGGGATTGTGGAGAAGAATAGGAAGGCATTTGAAGATTAAGAGCGAGCAGCATTGTATGAGCAGAATAGCGGTCTGCTTGGCAGCCTTGAGCCTGATGGTTTCTACCAGTGGCATTTTGACGCCGGAAGTGTGGGCTGCTAATGAGAGTAACTCTGCTGCAGTGAGCGAAAAAGGCGTGCAAGAAATTATTCTTGCCAATGGTCTTAAGGTGCTTTTGTTGGAAGAACATTCCTTTCCTGTAGCTACCAGTATGGTTTTTTACCGTGTCGGTTCACGTAATGAAAACCTCGGTGAAACTGGACTAAGCCACCTGGTTGAACATTTGCTTTTTGAAAAAGTGGGATATTTTCGCAAAGGTGAAGTGGGTGCCACCATCGCTCGCAACGGTGGCATGTTCAATGGTTTTACCAGCGACGATTTTACTGTATTTTTCGAAACTGTCAGCCCCAGCAAGTTGCCTATCACTTTGAAAATCGAGTCAGAGCGCATGCATGCGGCAACGTTTACAGCTGAAGATGTGCAGGCCGAAATCAAAATGGTGGAAAAAGAGCTCAGTCAGGAAGCCAAAGAACCTGTCAATTTGCTCAATAAGGAAGTGCGCTCTGCTGCTTTTTTGCAGCATCCGTATCGCAACCCCACCATTGGCTGGTCTAATGATGTACATAAATTGACTGTTGATGACGTCAGACGTCATTATCGCGAATATTACCAACCCAGTAATGCCACCCTTGTTCTGGTGGGCGATTTTAACAGCGCGGTAGTGGTGGAGCAGGTCAACAAATATTTTGCTCCCCTGCCCAAAGCTGAGCCACCAAGAGCGGTGCGTGTGGTCGAACCACAGCAAACTGCCGAGCGCCGCGTTTATTTGAAACACGGCGGCAATTCAGACGTGGTGGCCATGGCGTATCACACCTGCGAGTTCGTCAACGCCGATGCTCCGGCCCTCGCCGTTTTAGAAAAGCTTTTGACTTCCGGTGTGGGCGGTCGGTTAAAGAGCAAACTGGTTGAGGCAAAAGTTTGCAGTAGTGCTAAATGCACTTTTGAAGTCAAACGCGATCCTGGATTATTTACTATCAATCTGGTTTCTACACCCGGCACCAGTGCTCACAAAATGATTGAGTCTTTTGAGGCGGTGATGGAGCAGTTGCGCAATAATCCAGTGCCCGAGACCGAATTACGTCGCGCCCGCAATCACGCCGAGTTCTTCTTGCTTTCTGAACGCGATGGTCCTTATCGCACTGCCTTCCATTTAGGCTATTCAGAATCGATTGATGGTTGGAAAGGGGCCTACAGCTGGTTCACCAAGCTAAGAGCCGTGTCATCGGCCGATATTCAGAGAGTGGCTAAACGTTATTTCGCCCGCGAAAATAGATACGTTGGTGTGCTCAGCGGTGCCGCCAACAAATCTGTTGCGCCTAAACCGGTCGCCCCTAAAGACGCCCCGGCCGATGCCAAAGCCACTAGCACAGATAAAAAAGACTCAGATAAAAAAGACGGCAAAAAACCATCAGACAAATTGAAAGATCTGAAAAAACCAAAAACGGGAGTACATCATAAAACCGCCTCAGCAAGTGCATTAGACATTTTCAGTGGCTTCGGTGTCAAAGCTTGTGCTTACAAAGCCGATGATGCTCAAACGGTAGGTGGTGCTCCGCCAGCAAGTAAGCAGGCCAGCGACGAAACCATTGAGAAGGATAACGGCGGCGCTAGTAAAAGTACGTCGCCTAATCCTTATCTGAAAAAAGCTGTCTTAAAAAATGGCATCACGGTAGCTGTGCTTGAGACCAAGCTCAGCCCCTCGGTCCAAATCATTGGCGCCGTCAAAGCCGGCGAGGCATATGAGCCTACAGGCAAGCGCGGAGCTGCCGCAGTGTTGGCACAACTGATGGTCGATGGCTCGCCTAAATACAGCCGCCAATCGGCAGTAAGCCTGCAAGATGAGCTAGGCCTCGAACCTGCTGCCATGATCAAGTTTGAACCGGGGCCTCAGTGGATTAGTTTTCAAAGCCGCTGTCTCACCCGTGATACAGGCACTATTTTGGGCATTTTAGCCAGCCAGCTGCGTGACCCACTCTTAAAAGATACTGACGTAGAGAGAGCCAAGCAACTGGTGATTGACCGCGTGAAAAAAAGCGAAGACACGGTGAGAGCTCGCGTTAAACGAGCTTTGATGCAGAGTCTGATTGCCCCCAACACAAGTTTTTACCCCCTTGAACCGATGGATAAAGCTCGCTTTGTGGGCAATCTCAAAGACAGCGATCTGCGCGATTTTCACTTGCAGGCCGTAAGGCCTGATGCCACCACGATTGTCTTTGTTGGTGACATTTCGCTAAGTCAAGCCGTGGATCTGGCGGAGCGCAGTTTTGACGGCTGGACAGGCAAAAACACCGCTAAAAAAGTACTGGTGCAGCCTAATGCCAGACGTATCCTCAAGACTTCTATGACCATCGACAAGAAGCAAGACACCATGGCTACTATAGGTAGACTCGTGGACAGCGGCTTAGGAAAATCCGACTATCCATTGTTGCTTTTAGCCGACTGCGCTCTGACGAGCCATCCCATATTTTCACGCTTTGCCCAGAAAATCTCCGGCGAGCAAAGTCTCTCCAGCAGCCTAAGTCTCGAAGACCTGGCCTCTGATGTAGAGTCGCTCCCTGGAATGACGGTATGGTCACTGGATATACCTTTGGTATCAAATACGATGCCTGTAGCGGTGAAGTTTATTCAAACAGAATTGAAGAAATTTGGCCGCACCGGATTGACCGCTGAAGAGTTCGCCGAAGTCAAACTTTATCTTCATGGCGCCCTGCCTGTGAAATGGATGTCGAACAGCCAGCTGGCTGCCCGGGCCGCCCTGGAGTCAATCATGCTTAATGGTGCCTGCGATCCGCTTCCTTCTATACATCAAGGTATTCGGGAAGCGACCATGGATAAGGTCAATCAATTTGTGCGCACCACTTTTAAACCAGACAGGGCCACTGTTGTAATTGCCGGCACCAAGCAGGCGATTCAACAAATACACGGCCTGCGCCAGGACCAAAGCGGTATTGGAGGCGGTGCCTCGCCACCTGCTGGAAGTGCCAAATAGCGATTTTTATTATTAGAGTAAAAATAAGGCAGTGCTAATCTGAGAAAAAGATCGTAGTCAAGCGGAGGCCTTTGTGGCACATGAGCGTTTGCTAACATCGATCAGACTCGTCCTATATCTGATCCTCTATTCGTGGCCTATCGATGCGGTGGTACCGCCACCGGCTGTCAAGTGGCAGGCTGTTCGCCAATCTTTAGCTCGTCTTCTCTCGAATCTTCGTAGAGCCACTGTTTTGGCCACTTAAGGAACTATTGTAAACTTGGCCGAGGTTGTCATTTATTTAATGCATATGGCTTAAACGCTGCGTCTTGCCTCGATTGCGGCATTATGAAGATTTGACGAAGCCTCCTAAAGCCTTGCTCTGTCGGTTTTTTCGGGTGAACTCGATAAAATTGACTTTCTAGTGACAAGTTGGCTAATATGCTGCCTTGGTTACCCCCAGTGGCGTTGTAAGAGATGACAATTGTGCTCAACTACGATCAAGAGAAGCTGGAACTAGAAGGCCTTCCCGAATATGTGCGTGACAGCGATGTCTCCACTCGGGATGCGTTTGTATCGATCTCTACCCGCTCATTAGCGGAGCGAGAAGCTCAACGTACCGCCTCAACATCTGACTGGCAATCTCAACGAGATACAGGTTCATTCAATAGAATTACTGCCGAAGTGGCCGCTCCTAAGGCCGATGAACTCGAAGCTCTCTGGCCAGGTGTGCATCAAGATTTCTTGTACTCACCCAAGCGCACTCCCAGCTTCTACTTGAGCCTGGGCTTCATGGCAGGCGCAGTGCTATCCATGATCGGCATCTGGGGTTATTCTGCAGTGTCGGGTCTGGTGGCCAGCAACTCTCAACCAGGTCACGCAACTGTAGCCGTGGCCAGTGCTCCTGCAGCTCAGGCTACACAAGCTGTGGTTCCTCAGGGTAGCGACCCTAATTCAGTTCTGGTACCGGCGCACGCCACTGTGGTTGTTGCTTCAGGCGATACCATGGCAGCTATCGCTATTCGCGAATACAAGCGCGCCAGCCCACGATTGCTTGATGCAATTTGCAAAGCTAATGGATTGAAGAACGTAAACTTCTTGAGTTTGGGTCAAACCATCAATTTGCCTAACTATCAATCAAGCGCACAAACCGCTAACTCCCAGACTGCTCCGCAAGCTAACGCACAAGTTGCTGCTACTGCTGCTTCTCAAGTACACTAAGCGCATTCCCTTGTGAATTTGCCTGTGTCTGCCGAAGCAACAAATAGCTCGTCTTCAGCAACGTCACTTTCTGGTAAGTCTTCACCGACTAAGCCAGAAAAGAAACCGTTGTGCCCTGAAAATCGCGGTGACTTCACAGTCGATCGCGTCTTTGAACTGTTGGCCGCCAGTCTCGATAACTACGAGATCCGCGATCCGCAGCTTGATTTGGCGCATCAGATTGAGCGTTCGTTTGCCCAGAAAAAAACCGGCATTTTCGAGGCTGGGACAGGTGTAGGCAAAAGCTTTGCTGCTCTAGTGCCGGCTTTTCTCGCCGGTAAAAAAGTGGTAGTTTCCACTGCCACCATTGCTCTGCAAGAGCAGTACATGAATAAAGATATTCCGATTCTCAAGGAGATCTTTCCCTTCGAGATTAACGCCGCTTTGCTTAAAGGACGCGGCAATTATCTTGGCATTCGGCGCTTTCGCGACCATATTCTTGAACAGCATATCGACGATGACTTTGTTGATTGGGTCAACACCTCACCTTATGGTGATGTGTCAGAGCTAGACTTTGTGCCGCCTTACGACATCTGGGGCGAAATCAACTCAGATTCTGATGACTGTCTGCGCAATAAGTGTCCCAGCTTCGGCAGCTGCTTCTATTTTGAGGCAAGAAAACGGGCCGAGCGAGCCGACATTCTTGTGGTCAACCACGCTCTGCTTTTGGCCGACGCGGCCTCGGGCGGAAGTATTTTGCCGCCCTATCAACTCTTAATCGTAGACGAAGCTCATCACTTACCAAATATTGCCACCGATGCCTTCAGTCGTTCAATAGGCAACCGCGGCATCCGAATTTTGTTGGGCAAAGCGATCAAGCGTGTCAATCCGCCCAACAATTTGATCAATGATATTGAGCACCGTTCGGGCCAGCTATTTATGCGGCTCAATTTGATGGCCCGCTCAGCCAAGATGAGGCTGCGTGAGCCCGTTGAGGGCGCCATCGAACTTATCATCGCGCTTAAAATCTTGCGCGACTGGCTAGAAAATCAGACTTTCGAGCATATTTTAGATGTAGATCTTCTGCGCGAAAAAGCACAGCTCAAAGCCAAAAGTTTAATCAGCACCATATCTGGTTATTGCACTTGTTTGGAGTTAATTGCTGCCCCAAGTCAGGAATGGGTGATGTGGCTTGAGCGCACAGAGCGCCAGGAAGTAAAAATTGAAGTGACGGCAGCCCCGCTTGATCCTTCACATTTCATAGCCGATCTCTTGCTTAATAAGGCTGGTCTAGAAACGTCTGTCTGGATGTCGGCGACCCTCGCCACCGCCGGCGATGACCCATTCAATTTCTTCAAACGCTCAATTGGCGCTGATCGCTACGTGATTCAAGATCAAGTACCGAGCCCGTTCGACTTTAAAAATCAAGCGCTCTTGTATTTGCCTCCCAATTTGCCCGAACCAAATCATCAAGATTTTCTCTTCGCTGCTTTCGAAGAGATAGAGCGCATTGTCGAACTTACTGAAGGGCGCGCTTTTGTTTTGTTCACCAGCAGATCGGCTCTCAATGCCGCGTTTCAGGCTCTGTCACCGCGTCTTCCATATGAGTGCCGTAAACAAGGCGACATGCCCAGACAGAAATTGGTGGAGTGGTTTAAAGCTACTCCTCACGCAGTTTTATTTGGGACTTCTAGTTTTTGGGAAGGGGTCAGTATCGACGGCGAGCAATTAAGCTGTGTAATCATCGATCGCATTCCTTTTCAGGTGCCTGACGACCCGGTTTACGAAGCACGCTGTGAGCAAATGAAAGAAGATACCAGTCGCAGCTGGTTTAACGATTTGGCTCTGCCTCATGCCACTATGCGCTTGAAGCAAGGGGTGGGCAGGCTGATTCGCACCCGAAAAGATCGTGGTCTTGTGGCTATTCTCGATTCAAGACTGACGAAAAAATATTATGGTCGCAAGATTATCGATTGTTTGCCGCCCATGAAAATTATCCGCGAGTTACCCACAGTGGCATCGCATGTGATGGAAGATTTTTTAGATCTTGGCCGGGATTATGCCGGTTAATCGGGCGAACTAAGACTCGACTTCATCGCTTGATTCGCCTTCCACTTCACTGACAGCTTGACTGATGGCATGGCTACCGGTTTCAGCACCGACGAGGGCAGCTCCACTGCCATCATGACGCACCAGGCAAAGTGTAATTGGGCAATGGTCGACCAGATAATGGACGATCGGATCGCGCTTCATTAAAAAGAACTGGCGGCCGCCAACATTAGTGGTGCCCACATAAAGAATATTGGCATTCAATTCTATGGCAGTCTTAATGATGCCGCGCGCTACTTCGCCCACGCGCACCACCCCTGAAGCTTTGATGCCCTGCTCTTGCAAGATTTTTACTGTCATGTCAATTTGCAGTTGAGCTTTGTCTTGAGGCCGGTCTGAAGAAATCAGTTGCGCCACAACGCCCACTTTTTCTGGATCGGGCACGATTCGCAAAAGCACGATCTCCGCCCCAAGGGCTTTTGCTTGTCTGGCTGCAAGTTCAACTGTTCTGGCACTGCGTTTTGGAGAGCTGAATGCTACTGCAATTATCATTTTGTTTTCCAGCCTCCATTGTCTATGCGTGCCATATGAACCTGAGAATGATGTAGCAAACGGCAGAAAGTGTCGCAGCCACTGGTAAAGTTAATACCCAAGCGAGCAAAATCAATTTCATTGTCTTGGGATTGAGTTTGTCTCTGCCATGCACAGGAATAGTGCCGCCTGCTACCGCAGAGCTCAGTGTGTGAGTTGTACTGATTGGTGCGCCGATGTGCGAGGCCAGTAAAATGATTACTGCAGTACTCATGGAAGCACCGAAGCCCTGGGAGTGACTGAGTTTTTCCCGGCTAATTTTTGTGCCGACGGTGCGGATTACTCGCCAGCCGCCGATGATGGTGCCGAGGGCGATGGCCAGTGCTGCTGAAGCCATTACCCAGCCAGGCACATGATTGCTTTGATAACCATAAGCGGCAAAATGGGTGGCCAAAATCAAAGTAATCAGACCCATGGTTTTTTGCCCGTCGTTGCTGCCGTGCGAGAAACTGACGGAAGCGCTGGAGAAAATATGCAGCCAACGCATCAGCGCATGCTGTTCTGCGGTTTTAGCAGAATTGACATCGCGCTCTTTCTCTTTCGAGATTTTCAAAGTCAGCCAGGTAGTGACGAATCCGGCGGCAAAGCCGATTAAAGGTGAAATCAGCAGTGCTAATACCACTTTTTCCAGTTCGTGCCACGAGACCCCTGCGCGCCAGTCTGCACCTTTCATAATGGCGGCGGTGATGCCTGCGCCGAATAAGCTGCCAATCAAGCAGTGTGAAGAACTGACAGGGATGCCATACCACCATGTAATCAAGTTCCAGATTACTGCCGCCAGTAAAACGGCCACCACCATAGGTAGTGTCACTGACGCTTCTGGAATAATTTTGGTGATCACTTGCGCTACAGCCGTGCCGACCAGTAGAGCACCCAGAAAGTTGAGAATGCCGCTCATGACGATGGCTACGCCGGGCTTGAGCGCTTTGGTGTAAATAACCGTAGCTACAGCATTGGCGGTGTCGTGAAAACCATTGACAAAATCAAAGGCGAGGGCGAGGCCTATGGCCAGCACTGCTATAACTGTTTCTGTTTCCATCTCAATAATCTACTTTGTTAGCCTGATATGACTGATTACTTGCGTTTTAGCAGGTGGAGGGTTAAGGACGTGTTAACGACGTTAAATAACAAGCCTTAAAAGTCGTTCAGAACTATAGCCTGATCAAGGCCAAAAATATTTGGGAGATTAAGGAGTTCAATAAGCGTGAGTAGACACGCCGGCTTCAACTGGTTCAAGCTCACTGGGGTCAGCGTAGACCCATAGATCTCCCTGTCTCCACAGTAGTGGATGATGCACGAGATATCTATATACTAGAAGCTGACGAATGATGCGACGAGCTGATGGATTTTGCTCTCCGCGCCTGTCGTTAGCAAGGCGAGTACGTAGTTGAATGGCTTCGCGCTTTGTCCAGCAGTAAGCCGGCCCAGGGTTATTGCCTCGTGAGCGACAAAGTATCGCTACTTTGCCCGAGGGTTGCTCCCAACCTAAAACATAATAATAATCTTGGTTCATCACTGCTAATAATAATTCAAATTCGAAATAAGTCTAGTGAAGAGTAGCCAATAAAGGCCATGGTTAGTATGGATTCAAACATTCAATCTTTTGCCAATATAGTGATATTTCATCCAGCCGCTATCGGGGATGCCGTATTAGCTACACCTGTTGCTGCTACTTTAAGGCTAAATTTTCCCGGCGCAAAAATAACATATTGGAGCCACAGTTCTCTCCGCCCTTTGCTTCTCAGCCTCTGCCCCTCCATCGATGAATTTATAGACTTCAATAAAGAGATGGGATTTTTTGCTTTGCGCAAGCAGCTAATCTCGCTCCGCCCAGACCTTCTTATAGATTTATCCAACTCTATGCGTGGCGAGTTTCTCTGCGGCTTTACTAAAATTAAGTCGCTGCATTACGCCAAGAATCGCAGTGAGACTGCTAATCAGCAACACGCTGTCGGCAACTTTTTAGAAACCATTCGCGAAATTTGTCCTGAAACTCCAGAGCGACTATTCCCAACTATTTTCCCCGATGCTATAGCCGAAAGGTTGATACCTGAATTGGCAGTCGAGCACCCCAAACTTTATGAAGGTGCGCTCATCGGCCTCGTTCCCGGTGTGGGTAACCTGCGCCCGCAGCGAGCCTGGATACTTGACGGCTGGATTTACCTCGCACGACATCTAATAGAGCACTATGCGCATATACCGGTGCTTGTTGGTGGGCCCGAAGATTTTGAGTTGGCGCAGCGCATCAATGTTGAAACCGGCTCCAAGTGCATCAATTTGTGCGGGCAGCTCAAACTAGATGAAACGGCGGCAATTCTCAAATGCTGTGATGTGGTTGTGAGCGGCGATACTGGGCCGGCCCATATGGCAGTGGCGGTAGGGACATCGGTTATCGGTTTATACGGTGCTACATATCCGGCGCGCAGCGGCCCATACGGCTACTTTGATCAGGTGCTCGATCAAAGCGCATGTTGCGAGTGCATCGGTGAAAAGTCTTGTCGTCTGGCCGCACCCGGTCAGCCCGGTGAGTGCATGGGCAAAATTATGCTGCCTGAAGTTCTGGAAAAAGTCAGGCAAGCAATAGGCGCTTGCAAACAATTTACCGACGCCAGTTTTGACGATGATGACACACTGCCGATTGGTGTACAGGTAGATCCGCAATTGATGCGTGAATTTGAAGAGTATGTTAATCAAAGCAAAGTAACTCTCGTGGTCGAAGGCGAAAATGCCGACAATGACAAGCTTTAACTGACCATGTATTTAAACGGCGTGCAACATCATTTTTGTTTGGCCGTTCATCTGGTTAAGGCGAATTTTTTCGATATGGTTAAAGTAGACGGTACTATAATTCTTCCAGTTGCGGCTGAAATCACTGACTGAAAGCTCTTTCACTACATCTCTAGGCAGGTCAAGATTAACAGTGGCGCTGCTGCCGTCTGCATAGTGAGCGTGCCTGCGTGTAGCTTCTCTGCGCACCACGTAAGATGCAATGGTCTGCCATTTATTTTGATCGAATACTTGCAGTTTAATCATCAAGTCCGATTCATTTTCCATAACCTCAAATTTCATTAACCGACAATAGTGTGACAGGGAGGTGATTTCAAGAGTACCCTGCGAAAAGAACAGTTCATGATCGTCGGCAATTTCAGCCTGTCTTTGCTTTTCTTTAGTGACAATATGGTGCAGACTGTTATCTACATTCTGTCTTGTCGGCACTCGTTTCGGAGCTGGTGGCGTCATGTCGAATGTGGATTGCGGTTTGCTGGTTTTTTCTTCCGACACGACATGAAGGAATGGGGCAGAAGGCACGCGGGGCACTTCAATGTACGATTGTGGTTCCTTCGCCACTTTATGCAAGCCTTTCATGTTCTCAGAAATACTATGGAAAACAGGTTGATTTGGGGTAGCAGCATTGATGTCGACTGCCACTGTATGGCTCGAATCTGCGGTGCCACCGCGCTTAGTGGCGTCATTGATTTCCATTTCAAGATTGTCTGACGGCATGGCCGGCCGAGCATAGTGTGCCAGGTCGAATTTGGTGCGTGAGGTCTCGGTGAAGAAGTGGTCTTCGTAGATTGACGCTTCTTCCACGGTGGGCAAGAACAAAGCTTGTTTTGGTGCCACAAAGGCGAATGTGTTGAAGCCGTCGCAGCGAATCGGAATCTCGCCTCTATTAATAGTGAAAATCAACTTGGCAAAGCGGGCGTCGCCGTATTCTTTTAAGGCGATGCTGGCCAGACTCTGACCTGCCTCTACTGTATGGCGAATTCTTGCACCGGGGTTTGCTGTACGTCTCGTTTGTGCTGCCATTTTCGACATCGATGTTTTCCTGGTAATTTGTTTGGGGCGTTTGAACGTGAGAGTATCTATGCCGGCTGAACGGTTTCTCGACAGCGGCAAACATTAAATGCGAACGCGTTTTTATCGGCCTTTTTCCCGTCGCTATTGAGCCCTGGTCGCATACCTTGACATCCGGGTTGTCTACCCTTATATTTAAGCTTCCGTGAGGCGGTATGTATCTTGCCTGCGGGACTTACTAGGGATATTTTTGATGCCTAAAAATGCGGCTGCTGCTGCTGACGCTACTAACCAGGCCGAAGAGAAAAAAGTCACTACTGGTGACGATAATGCGAACCTGCGTAAAGCGGCCGGAGCTGCAGTAGCTGATAAAACATTGCCCGTTGAAAGCAGCGGCAGTACAACACATGAACTATTAATGGACGCTTCCGGCAAAGAGGTTTTGCCCAAGCCGGGAAATGTGAATACGAGCGCACGCCAATTTGAGAATGATGCCACCTCAGGCGGCCCGGTACGAGTACGTCCGAGCACTATGGATATAGACGGCAAGCCCGTTGCCGGTAAAAGTTATACCCGAGAGGGTCAAGAAGTTTTTGTCGCTACCGAAGGTGATCAGCGCCGCAAATATACGGTGACGCGCAATGATGACGGCGCTCCAACTCTTGAGCCTTACAGAAAAGTTCAACGTAACGAAGTCGAAACGCCTGGCCGCCGTAACGGAAACGGAAACGGAAACGATGGTGAAGGCAGGCAGGTTAATGACGGCCGACCTACTAACGATGGCCGACTTAATAACAGGCCTGAAGTTAAGCCGGAAGTGAATACTGAAGTAAGACCAGGCAGAATCAGAGGCGATCAGACTGTAGCTAATCCGGATGTCAGACCAGCCACCATCAGAGGTGACCAGACGGTAACTAATCCAGACGTCAAACCAGGCACTGTTAGAGGCGATCAACCGGTTGTCAATGATAATGGCCGGCTACCGCGTAATCAGGTAACCATGGAGATTGACGGCAAGCCGGTGAACGGCAGACTCACCAATGCCAACGGGCAAGAAATGTTTTTTACCAGAGAAGGTGATCAACCGCGGCGCTATTCGGTCAATCGCAACGACGACGGCCAGCCGGTGCTTGAGCCGATGAAGGCAAGAGAAGGGCGAGGAAGATTTGATCGCGATAGCGACGGCCAACCCGTTAAGCCTGAAAATAGACTGCCTCCAACTAATGAGGTGAGAACCGACATCAAGCCTTCTGAGGTAAAGCCCATCGAGCCTCGCATCGAAGTAAAGCTGCCTGCTGTTGAAGTCAAACCAGGCCAGCTGGCGGTGGAAGTGCTCAAGCCTGGTCAAGTCATTCAGCCCGGTATACAGCCCGGTGCGCAGGTGCCAGTACCGAGAACCGATCTCCCGGGTGTTGGTATAGCGAAGGGCGACCAGCCAGGGCTGCCTAGAGTTGATCAGCCGGGTTTCCCCCGTGGCGACCAACCGAAAGGCGATCTGCCTGGAATGCCGAGAGTAGAGCAGCCAGGCATACCGAAAGGCGATCTGCCTGGAATGCCGAGAGTAGAGCAGCCTGGCATACCGAAAGGCGATCTGCCTGGAATGCCGAGAGTAGAGCAGCCAGGCATACCGAAAGGCGATCTGCCTGGAATGCCGAGAGTAGAGCAGCCTGGCATACCGAAAGGTGATTTGCCTGGAATACCGAGAGTAGAGCAGCCTGGCATACCGAAAGGTGATTTGCCTGGAATACCGAAAGTCGATGTTGCCGTGATTAAACCAGGTGACGGTGCACAAGTTGGTGGCAAGGCGGCAGATATGGCCGCCCAATTAGCTGCACTGGTCAAACCGGCTGATCAAGCTGCCATAACCGGAAAAGCGACGCTCGATCAACTTGGGCAACCGCTTAAACCTCTGGATCCCCTCAATCTTAAACCGGGTGATCTTGTCACCACTCCTGGTGTCAAACCCGTTGATCTTGCCCTTGCAACTAAGCCACTCGATGCCGGTATTAAGGTCGAAGTCAATGCAGTAGGCAAGTTAGGCGAAGATCTTAGAGGTATAGATAAGTCTATTTTGCAGACACCTTTGGGCGGTAAAGTAGGCGCTGACGGCTTAGCTATAAAAGATGTGAACACCAAAAGCATTGTCAGCGATGTTCACGTTTTGCCCACACAAACAAATCAAGCAGTGCTGTCTGAAATGGCAAAAGCATTGGGCATCACCCTCGACAGTAAGACAACAGATGGTAAGGCTATCAATCCTGTCGATGCAAAACTTACTGAAGCAACTTTGAAAACGGCGGCTGATGTCGCTAAGGCTCCTGCGGCAGAAGTGGGCAAGATGTCAGTTGAACTGGGCGCCAAAGGTGAGATTCGGCTTGAAGGTAAACGGATTGATACTGTGCGAACCGACACTCTCACTCCTCAAAAACAAATCACACTTAACGAACTTCTGCCCGGCATGAAAGATGCCCGGCCGGATGGCCTGATTTCAAAAACCGACGTGCCCGGTAAGCTTGATACTATCCGTCCGGAAAATCAAACTCAAAAGGTTGACGCAGCTACCGGCCTGGTTCCTGGCCTTCCAGGTAGCCGCGTCGAAGCCGAACGTGGCGCCAGAAATGAACAAGTGCAGATTAACACTGACAAGATAGATCCGAGCACTCTTATCAAAACCGATAAGGAAAATGGAAAAATTGAGAATGACACTACCAGTAGTGCCGCGAAATTTGATGAATTAATCGACAAAGCTAAGAAACAAAGAGACGAAGATAGAACAGACCAAGAAGAACTCCTAAATCAACGCAGTGCTATGATGATGGCTTTGCTCGCGCAAAAGAAACAGCAGCAGGAACAGGAAGAGAAGGAATTTCAGTTGCGCAACGAAGATGCGAAGAAGAAAGGGGAAGACAAGCGTCGCCGCTATGTAGTCAAGGAAAAAGAAACCCTTGAATCAATAGCCAAGAAGCAATGTCGCGACGTGCGCTTAGCCGCTCTTCTATACGAGATCAACAAGCACATGTTGCCTGTGCGCATGGAGAAGGGTAAGCAAGTAGTTGATCCTAGACCTGGTACTGCTGTATGGCTGCCTTCTGATTCTGATATAAAAGAATTCCGCAGCAGGCTCTATGCTGCTCCAAAACCAGGCGCTTCACTCTCTGGAGGTGGCGCGAAGTTTGCCAATGCTGACGAAGAACTTGCCTCTAAATTTGGCGCCGATTGGGATGGCACTAAGCCAGGCTCTGTATCAGCCGGTTTGATGGGTTCGGCAGTGGCCAAAAGCCAGAGTCGCCGAGAGAATATTGAGAAAATCCTTGGACCCATGGCTGGTAAAGCGGGCGATTCTACTCGCATTCGTTATATTGTCCGCCTGACAGATTCAGTTGAATCAGTTGCAGCTAAACACCCCGCTCTGAAAGATGTTGAACTATGGCCACTTCTGGCAAGTTTAAATGGCCTGTCCACCGAAGTCGACGAGTCCGATCACCCTGTGGCTGAGCTGCGCCGAGGTATGGTTCTAGATATACCTCTACCGGCAGAAATTTTGCAGTTCAGGACTGGTGAATTTGAGGCAGATGCTGACGAACCAGCTGATGATTCTGATGCAGCTGATGATTTAGATTCAACCACCGAAAGTGGTGCTGGTGCTAATGAAATTGATTGGGAAGCAACGGTTTCTTCGCCTGCGCTACCCCAACCGGCAAAACCTGTCGTGCAAGGTCCTAATTCACAGTCTTCAACTCAAGCTTCGGTCACGCCAAAGCCGCTTCCCCAGACTTTTGTAGTGCCGGCCAGTTCACCGAACCCTGCCAGCGAACCAGTGCAACCAATTCCGCCTATTCAGCCCCTCAATCAACCGACGGCTTCTCCTGCGCAGGCAGTTGTAAAGCCAATAGTTCCAGAAATACAACCTGCTTCAGTGGCACCGGCGGCAGTGCCGATTCCAGCTTTGAATGTCAACGCCACTCCCTCGATATCGCCGTACGAGGCCGCACAGGCTGCTGGTCAGCAAATGAGAATGTCGGCGAGCGAAACTGCTCATAATTTGCCGGTAGCTTCGGCTCCCGGTCAAGCAAACCTATCGGCCAATGCTGAGACCACCGGATTGCCGACGGTCAAACCAGCATTTCCATTTAATGCGGGAAATACAGCACCGAGTGCGCTATCTCCTGTCCAATCAGCGCAATCGGCGCAAAGTGTGCAAACTCCACAGCCACTCTCGGTTCAACCGGTGGTTGCGTCTATTGTGCAACCAGCAGCGCAAATTTCTACAACGGCTTCTGCACCAGCACCAGCGGTACCACCAGCGATGGCCGCGCCGTCTGGGCTATCAACCTCAATGCAGATGCAGGGGCGTCCACAGCCGACACCACCAGCGGTGCCACCGATGACGACCTTCAGCTCAGTGTTGCCAACTCGCACTCATCAGCAACTCAATTCCCAGAGTCAATCTCAGTCACAACAATCTCAGTCACATTCACAACCAATGCAAGCCCATAACCAGGTGCAACCTGCTGCAGCTGCGCCGGTGCAGTCTGCTTCGCAAACTGAGACTAATCCGGCATTGAACGCTCTGCCAGCTTCGGCTGGTCAACCAGCTTCAGGACAATCGCTAAACATCCTCGACCAGCCTCCAATCGATGCGGGTGATCGGTTTATCTGGCAATTGGATGCCAGTGTGCGCCTCGTGAAGTCTTCAAAGAAATGGGATCCGGCCATCGGCGTATTCCGTTCGCAACTAGAATTGCTGTTAAATGAAATCTGGTATCCGGTTATCTTCTACGAAGTCTATCCAAACATGGCGGTACGTCATGAATACGTCGGCGGCGGACGTAAAAAATCGGTGAAGATGGACTTGCCTCCAATTCCGGCTCAGGAGTTAGCGGACAACGATCTGATAAACAATTGGCAGCGTTATTGCCACACTTTCGTCAGTCAAATTAACGGTCCACCCAGTCAGACTCTTTAGCTCGAAGATTAAAATTGGAAATTTGGCCAACTTTGGCCGTCCCGTCAATGAAAATGTTGGCTGGACGACAGTTATCACGTTGCTCAGGTAGTATATTAATAGCCGTTAATGTTGGCTGGCTTTTGCCTTGACCACTTTTCGATGTTAGCTATTCGGCTATTCAGTGCATAAATAATTAGTAGACATAGCTTATTAGTATTTTTTACCAGGATATAATTCGTTGGGCGAAGAAGCAAAAAAAGTCAAAGAGGTCGAAGAGACCGGCGATAAAGCACAGATTAAGGATTCGTCCGTTAAGTCTTGCCTTGGTTCGGACAAGGCTGGGTCGAAGGCAATTCTCGATCAGTACGATGAAACCGTTGGCATCGTCACCGATACGTCAGAATTCGGCAGCGTAGTTATCGACGATGGCAGTAAGAAAGGCTCTGAGACCGCCATCGACAAGGACGTCGAAAAAACCTCGGCTAAAACTGGTGAAGAAAAAATCGTCGTCAAAGACGTCAACGAGCCACCTGTTTCAAGTGGCGGAACGCCGAAGGCCGAACTCAATTTCTCTCCCCCGCCCTTAGAGAGCGGGTCTCAAAGCTCAACAAAAGTTGAAAACACAATATCTGCACCAACAGCAGCTCAAATTTTGCGGGGCGAAGGCGACGTCAAAAAGCCTGTAGTCGAAGAAGCACCGATGTCGATGAACGCCGAAGAGATCATCGCTAAGGCCTACGCTGAAGAAGCCGCACGTACGAAAGTCAATGCTTCAGTTTTTAAAACTGGAACAGTGGTAGACGCTGGGTTACCTCCGGCCTCAAGCGAGACTTATTTTGGCATTGACGGTGCCACCACTTCGATTGGACCCGAGCCTGGCCTTTCGGGTGCTAACGGGTCTGGTTCGCTGGACAGATCGAGCGAAAATAAGAAACCCTTTGAGGATCCAATTAAGCTTTCAATCGATACTGGTGTCAACAATCCAGCCGCTGGAGGTCTAGACATTGGCTTGCCTCCGCTTTCAGGCGATGGCGGCACTATTCTGGGTTCACAGTCCAGTACTGGTGGCACAACTGGTATCACTAGCAGTACTAGCACCACTACCGGTGCTAGCACAGACGGCACTGTTGTTGTAAAACTCGATCCTGTGGTTGAACGACCTGTAACAGCAGATGTGCTGACCGTCGGCGCCAATTCTGGCAGAACTGGTAAGGTGAATGTCAGCGGCGTGCCAATTCCACAAAAAGAAATAAGTACCACAACTGACAAGGTTGAGCTGCCCAAGGCCGAGACAAAAGTTGTTTACCCAGTCTTCGACGAAAAAGGTAGAATCGTCGCCTCGCAAGACTCCAAAGGTAACGTCACTAAATTTGGCTATGATGCCGAGGGCAAGGCCGCTGAAATTCACGGTACGGCTGGCGATCTTAAGTATAATGCCACCACGAAAACCTGGGAAGGCAAAGACAAAGATGGCAACGCTCTTAACATAAGTGATGTCAAATTTGATAACGCAGGTAATGTTGATCTCAAGTTAGCCGACGGTTCTAGAAAAGAGTTGCGGGCCGATGGCAGCGCAACTTTGACCGCTGCAGACAGCAGCAAAAGAGAGTTGGATAAACTTGGTAACACTACCAAAACTGTGAGTGCAACTGGTGAGACCAGCACGTTTAAGTATAACGAAAAGAACGAAATTATAGAAGTGAATAGCCCTATGGGCGCCTACAAGCTCAATGCGGACGGCACTTGGGCCGGCCCTCGCGGCGACGTTTCTAAGATTCAAGTCGATCCTAAAGACGGCAGCGTTCTGTTCGATTTCAAGGACGGTAGCGTCATCAATCGCAAGATGGATGGCTCACGCACTGAGTTTGACAGTGATGGAGTTTCGATCAGGGGATACAATCCGAAAGGCCAGCTCGCAGAAATGTGGAGCCCTAATGGTGACTATTCTGAGTTTAAGTACGATGCCAAAGGCAATCGAACTGAGATGACCCTATGGCAGGGCGAACATGCCGGCGACTCCTCAGGACCGGTTGTGTTTAAAGCCGAAACGCCTGGCGGCCCGCTCGTTGACGTTAAGAAAAAATATAAAAGCGTTGAAGTCGACAGCAAAACTGGCGACATCACTTATACACATGCCAACGATAGCAAATCGATTCAGCATCTTGACGGACGACGTGACGAGATTATTGGTGTAGAGCCAAACGCGGTAAAAACTTTTAGTGATGCGGACGGCAATATAGTCAAGGTTACGAGCGTCACAGGTGAGAGCACAACTTTCAAATATGAGAACAACAAGCTCGTTGAAACCACAGGACCTTTAGGTACATTCAAACAAAACGCTGATGGCTCATGGGAAGGTCCGCAAGGAAACGTCGATAAAATTCGCGTGACTGCAGACGGTACCTTAGCTCTCACCTACAAAGACGGTTCGCGTATGGAGCGTAATCCTGACGGAAGCCGCTTTGAATTTAGCGCTGACTCGCAATCTATCAGGCAGTACAACGCCAAAGGTCTGCTTACTACAATGTGGTCGGCCAATGGTGATTATTCCACCTTTGAGTATAATGCCAACGGCGAACGCACCTCCATGACTGTCTGGCCTGGTACGGAGGGCGGCGAGTGGGGAGACTACTCGAAGCGCTATGTTGCCGACAAACCAGGCGGCCCCCTGTACGACGCTGCTAAATCAGCTGCCGTGACAATTGATAGCAAGACCGGTGACGTGACTACCATCGCCGTTAAAGTTGATGAGAAGACCGGTGAAATAATTGCTGTACCCGGAGGACGTACTGAGGTTCAGCATATTGATGGCCGCAGAGATGTAACCATCGATACTACGCCAAACGCGACACAAACTTTCAGTGATAAAAACGGAAACATCATCAAGTCGATTAACAGCGACGGTGGCGTTTCGACCTTTGACTATGTTGATGGAAAGCTTACTAAAGCCACGCTAGCTGCACCTGCCGGAGAATGGAAAGTACAGCCTGATGGTTCTTTCAGTAATGGCAAAGAGTCGATTAACTCATTGAGAGGTTTGGAAAACGGCGGCATCAGTTATAAGGATAGCAAGGGTCTTGACACTATACTTGATACCGCTGGAAATCGCACCGTTTACGACAAAGATTCCATCAAAACATTTGACAAGAATAATCGCTTAACCGAAATGTTGGATGAGACCGACAAAACGTCGTATAAATTCCACTATGATTCTAATGGATTGCTAGATCAAGTTACTAATAAGAGCGGTACCTGGACTCGCGTTGGTGATGTTGACGCTAATGGTGTTGCTTCCTGGGTTAATCCGGAGAGGCCTGATTTTAAGTGGGAAGGTAAGAATTCTACAGATGGTGGAAATTACACACATACACGCGTGAATTTAGACCATTCTGAAGTCAAGAAAGATAAAGACGACAGAGTGGTTTCTGTTACTAACGCTAACGGAAGCGAGTACAAGTATAACCGCGATGCCAGTGGTGCAGTGACTGGTATTGAATATAGTGCTGACGGAAAAACGTTCACCAAGCTAGATACTAAGGGCGGAAAAATCGAGATTCTCGATAACGGCCTTGCAAAAATTACAGATGCCAAAGGTGCTGTGACAACATTTGCCGGCGATGGCCACTTCACACAAGTAGATAGCTCCGGCAAGCGAATTGCCGAATCTGATAAAAAGGGCAACGTTTATAATTTTGATCAGGCCGGTCAAATTACTTCGATTAAAACCGGCAATACTTTATTGGAGAGAAATGCAGACGGCAGCTGGCAGAAATCTGTCATTGGGGCTGACGGTGTAGCAAAGCTTGATCCCAAATTTTCATTTAATGGGCAGATTACTTTCGACAGCAAGACCGGTCAGCAGCAGTGGGCAAGTGCTGATGGTACTTACCGCAAGACTGTTATGCCATGGGGCAGCACTAGCGAGAGCTACATAGGTGCTGATGGCAAAATTGCCAAGCAGATTGACACCAATAGAACCACAAGGACCGAAACCAACTTTTCTGGTGGCGTCCAGATTAACACTGTTGAGAAAGATGCGAAGACCGGGCGGATTAATAGTATTAGCGATGCCGGCCAGCCTCCATTAAAGACCACTCTTCAGTACGATGCTGCCGGTAAATTAGCTTCGATAACCGATGCTGGTGGCAACAAGGTTCTTGTTAATTCAACTCAAAATATCAAAGTAGACGGCAGTGGCACAATCACTGTGACTGACTCAGCGAAGAATACCCAGACTGTGATCAACGCCAGTGGCAAGACGATCATTAACATGCTGGACAACAGTAAAGATTCGTACGGTGCCACCGGAGTCTACCTTGCTCATGAGACTGGTACTCGTCGACCTACACCGAGCACTCCGGTGGAACTTCCTACTGGAAAACCCGAAGCGAGACCGGAAGCCAGACCGGAGCCAAAACCTGAACCAAGGCCAGAGCCGAAACCTGAAGCAAAACCTGAGCCGCGGCCCGTCCCTGCCGAGACAACCCAGACTACAAAGCCTACTTCAAACACACCAGTTGTTGAGCGTCCCGCGACTAACACTGAGACTAAGGTCACTCCTGTAGAGACGAGGCCTACAGCCGAGAACAAGCCTACAACCGAGACCAAGCCTGTACCCGGTACCACGAACACCGTGCCAGTCGAGTCAACCAAACAAACTCCTGTAGGGGAAGTAAAAACAGGCAGTGCCCCGATTGTGGTGGCAGAAAACAAAACTCAACCTACAGCAGACACCAAACCATCTGGTCCTCCACCACCACCTCTGTCTGAAAAAGTAATTTCTACTGATAGACCGCCGGTTACGACAGCACCTGTGGTCGAGAAAGTCGCTAATTCTGCGCCAGTGAATGTACCTGTTGAAAAGGCACCAGTAGTGGTGGCTCAGCAGGTTGAAGCTCCAAAGGTGGTGGTGACTCAGCAAGTGGAAGCCCCTAAGGTTGTGACTGCTCAGCCTGTAGAAGTTCCTAAAGTTGTGGTGACTCAGCAAGTGGAAGCCCCTAAGGTTGTGACTGCTCAGCCTGTAGAAGTTCCTAAAGTTGTGGTGACTCAGCAAGTGGAAGCCCCTAAGGTTGTGACTGCTCAGCCTGTAGAAGTTCCTAAAGTTGTGGTGACTCAGCAAGTGGAAGCCCCTAAGGTTGTGACTACTCAGCCTGTAGAAGTTCCTAAGGTTGTGGTTACACAACAGCCTGTAGAAGCTAGCAAAGGCACTGCAGCTCAACCTGTTGAGGCGAACAAGGGTGGAGTGGCCCTACCTGTCGATGCTAGTAAGACTGGTGCAAGTCAAGTTGTTGATACGAGTAAGGCCGCACAAACAGCTCCTGTAGACAAGGTCGCAGCTCCGGTCACTAATTTGGATCGCTCTGCTACTACAGCACCGGTAATTGCGGGCGATAAAATAGTTGTTGTTGCCGGGTCAGCAGTGATTTCAACTACTGGCCAAGGTGCTCAGCCTAAGCCAACTTCGTCAGAGGTGTTGCCAAAAGCTTCTACCGAAACCGCTCCTAGACCTAATATAGATGCGGGCAAAGTAAACCCCGTTGTAGAAGGTAGTAAGCCGGTCACTCAGCCTGTGGAAGTGAGAGTCGTCACTGGTCAGCCTAACAGTAGCTCTGTTTCCGTTGTTGAAACTGGTAAAACCGTCGAAGTGAAACAGACTACAATTCCTGTTCCAGGCAACGTGGTGGTGTCGACCAATACAACCCAGAATCGTGAAACGACTACTGGCGCTCCGGTTGAAGTACTTGTGAAAACCGCGCCACCCGCTGGTGGAACTGTATCGGGAAGTACGAGTGGTCCGCAGGCCGGCACGGCCAACACAAACTCTGGAGCTGGAGCAAACAGCACCGGCAGTGTAACGGTGACCACTGGAGCCAATACTGGAGCAAATACCGGAGCCAGTGCCACATTAAATCAGCAAGCTGCAGGCAGCGGAAATGTATCATCAGTTGCAAATACAAATGCAGGCACTCATGCCGGCACCCAATTGCCTGGTCCCACAGGTAGTGCCACAGTAAACAATTCTACAGCTGCATCTGGATCGGCTGGTCTACCAAACAATGCCAACGGTGCTGGAAGCAATAACGCTACTCTTAATCAGCAAGCTTCTGGAAACGCCTCGGCCGGCCATGTAGTCAGCGGTAATGCTACAGGTAATACGAGTACTACTGGAACTACTGGAACTGCCGGATCTGCTGGAGCCGCAGCTCATGCGGGCAATACCGCGGGCGCTAACGCAGGACAGACTGCGCAGTCTTCGACTCACGGTGCTACGAGTCAGCCGAATGCAGGCAACACTGCCACTAATACCGGAAGTAACTCAGGGTCAAATGCTGGAGCTAATGCCGGTCCCGCTGGAAATACATCTACTGGCAATCTCAGTCAGCAAGCTGCGGGCGCAGGCACGGCAGGTCACGTTAACACAACAACCGGCACCGGGTCAGTAGTCAACTCGGGTAATAATGCTGGCAGCAACACCACTGCTGGTGCTAGTGCCAGTAACGCCAATGCCAGCGCTGGCACTGCCAATACTAGTGCCGGACAAACTGCGCAGACCGGTACACACGGATCTACGCAAACGAGCACAGGTACGGCCAATGCCAATGCCGGACAGACTGCGCAGACCGGTACACATGGAACTACACAAACCAATGCCGGTACTGGGTCAGCAGCCGGGTCTGCTTCCACAGCGAATACAGGTGTGGCTGGTAACACTTCTGCTGGTAACCTGAGCCAGCAAGCAGCGGGAGCAGGCAGCGCTGGGCATGCCACCACCAATGCTGGCGGTACCATCGGAGCTACAAACGCTACCTCTAATTCATCAACAAATCAGGTTCACACAGGAAGCGGAACTGCTGCAAATACTGGCGCTACCAATCCAAGTGCAGGAACTGCTAATACTAGCGCCGGCAATGCTGGTGCGAACGGAAGTGCTAATACCAATGCTGGGCAAAGTGCTCAATCTGGTACGCACGGAACTACCACACAAACTACTGCTGGTTCTAATGCGACTACGGCTGGCAACACTGCAACGAACACCGCCGCAGGAACCACAGGCAGTGCCACTAGCGGTAACCTCAGCCAGCAAGCAGCTGGTTCGGGTACAGCGGGTCACTCTGGTACCAATGCTGCTGGTACTAATACGGGGGCTAATGCTGGGTCTAACAATAGTGGCGTAACAAATTCTGGCGCCGCTGGTACGGCCGCCAACACCAGTCACACCGGTGCGAACAATTCTTCGGGCACCACCACTGCAGGTGCCAACGTTGTTTCAGGTCAGTCTGCACAACCTGGTTCACACGGCATCACTGGCTCTCAAACAGCTGCCACTTCTGGTAATGCCGCTGGCAACGTGGCTGGTAACGCCGCAGGCAATGTGTCTGGAACTGCCGCAGGTGCATCAACTCATGCTTCTGGAACGGCCGGTGGTACTACTAATACGACAGGCAACCTCAGCCAGCAAGCAGCTGGTACCGGCGCTGCCGGACACTCGGGAGTCAATACGGGTGGCACTGTCAATGCCGGGGTAAACGCAGGTAGTGCTGCGACCGGAACTACCGCAGGTCACGCCAGCTCAAATACTGCTTCAGGCACCGCGACTGGTGCCAATGCCGGTGCCAGTCAGCCTACGCAGACCGGTACACACGGCACCACTGTCTCTCAAACAGCTGCCACTTCTGTTAATGCAGCTGGCAATGTGTCTGGAAATGCCGCAGGTGCGCCTACTCATTCTTCTGGAACGGCTGGTGGTACTGCAAATACGACAGGCAATCTCAGCCAGCAAGCTGCTGGTACAGGCAGTGCCGGTCATTCGGGAGTCAATACGGGTGGCGCTGCCAACAGTAGCGGCACTTCCAATACCGGTGGCAGTCAGCTTACGCAAACCGGTACACACGGAACCTCTGGCTCTCAAACAGCTGCCACCTCTGGAAATACCCCAGGTGCCCCTACTCATTCTTCTGGAACGGTTGGTGGTAGTACAAATACGACAGGCAACCTCAGCCAGCAAGCAGCTGGTACAGGCACTGGCGGACATTCGGGAGTCAATACGGGTAGCGCTGCCAACAGTTCTGGCACTGCCAATACCGGTGCAACTGCTGGTAATGCTGCGACCGGAACTAGCGCAGGTCACGCAATTTCAAATACTGCTTCAGGCACCGCAACTGGTGCTAATGCCGGTGTCGGTCAGCCTACGCAGACCGGTACACACGGAACTACCCCTTCTCAGAATGCTGGCACTACACCAGGAAACACAGCAGGAAACACGACTACGACTGCTTCTCCGGCTGGAAGTGCAACAACCGCACATTCAGGCACGACCGGTAGCGTTCCAACAGGCAACCTCAGTCAGCAAGCTGCCGGTACCGGAAGCACAGCACATACTGGCACCAATACTGGTGGCACTGCCAACGTCGGCAATAATTCTGTCGTAACTGGCACAGGAACCGCAGCGGCCTCCGGTCACACAGGTGCAAGCAATACCTCAGGCACTACGAATGCAGCAGCGACCAGTTCCGTTACAAATGCTGGCGTTGGTCAGACTAGTACACATGGAACAAGCGGCCCTCAACCCACGAGCTCAGTAAGCACGGGAACAATAAATTCAACAGGAAATACAGCTGGCACTGCATCGAATACTGGAAACGCGTCAACGGCTCATGTCGGAGCTGCCGGTTCTAGTGCAACTGGCAACCTCAGCCAGCAAGCTGCTACTACTTGTACTGCAGGACATACTAGTGCAAATGCCAGTGGAGCTAATACTGCAGGTAGTGCAATTAACAGCACTACTTCCGGTAATGCTAGCGCCGGATTGAATACTGGGCATGTTGGCACTACAACTAGCTCAGGCACTACAAACACAAACGCTAATGCCGGTGTCAATGCTGGTCCTAATACCTCTGCAGGTACACACGTCACTTCAAGTACTCAACCTGCCGGAAATCCTGTTACCGGAATCGGACACGCAACAGGAAATCTCGCAGGCGCTAGTTCCACTGCGGGCGTTGGTGGTGCAACCACACCTGCTGCTCATGCCGGAACTGCAGGTGCAGCAAGCGGCAATCTCAGCCAACAAGCTACCGGTTCCGCCGGCAATACCGCAAGCGGAAACTTAAGCCAGCAAACAACAGGAGTCAGCACCGCAGGCCAAAACACTGCGACCACTGCTCCATCTACTGGCTCTAACAATAGTGCTGTTTCTGGATCAGCTGGAGCTCATACAGCCAATGTTCCTGGCACATCGGGAACGTCGGTAAATGCAGCAACCACCGCAAATACCGCTGCTCCTGCAAATGCTGGCGCCACTGGTAATGCTGGCGTTGCCCATAACTCGGGAGCAGTCAGTAGCCCTGGAGCTGTAAATGCTCCTGGAGCTAATAATACGACCGCAGCTCATTCCGCTCCATCTGCCGGAACTAATACAGCGCCAGCAGCAGGACACAGCGCGGCAGGATCCGCTACATCATCTCAGACTGGATCTGCAGTAGGTCATACGACTACAACCGGCAACACTGCCGCTAACACCAATTCTGGTGCGGTGCCAGCAGCACCACACTCTGGCGTCCCTGCTGCAACAAATGTGACTGGGTCTCAACACCCTGACCTTATTGATATTACTCCTGTCGTTATAGACTTCTCCAACAATAATTATGTGCCGTCTAACGCCTTCGAAGTTGAAAGAGTTAGAGAGGCAGCTTTCAGAGATACTGAAATAGTTCGTCAGGAAGAAGCCAGACGCCAAGAAGAAATCAGGCGTCAAGAAGAAGAGGCAAGGCGGATAGCGGAAATCGCCCGTCAAGAAGAAGCCGCTAGATACCTGCAAGAAACGCTTCGTCAAGACCAAGTTCGACGCGATCAAGAATCGCAGCGCATTCGTCATTCTGAAATTGTACGAGCTGAATCTGAAGCTCAAACTACGCAGCCAGTATCTACTAATTTGCCTGCATATGAGAGCATCGACGCCGCCAGCCACAGCCCCAATGTGGGGCATAATCTGGCAGAATCCCCATTCAGTATGCCTAATCACTCCGAACGACATATCGAAATTGCTTCTGTCGATGCTGGTCTTCCGTCTAGACCTCATGTTGAAAATACAGACAGCTCAAGTGACTGGCTCAGCGATGCGGCCGGCAAGTATGGCTACGGCTCGCAAGTGCCGACACCATTGCAGACAGATTTTGGCACAGTAACGCCGACGCAAGTACCAAACAATATTCAAGCGCTTCCAGTCGAGAATACGCAGACCGCCAGCGATACCAGTCTGCAACAGCCTGTTGGACAAAATTCAACTGTACAAAATCCTGTGCCTGCTAATATCGAGTCTCCGCCTGCAACTCCTGAGATTGAGAACAATGCACAGGTAAATTCTGACGTGGTGCCGGGGCCCGTAGCCCCTGTATTCCCAGAAACCATTCAAACAAATTTTGATCAACCAGCTATTCAAATACCTGCCGTAAATATCAATGGTCAGGCGCCGGCTGATTCAGTAAATAATCAGATAGCACCACCTTCTGCAAATGTTGAATACATTCAATCGGTGCACACACACTCACAGAAGCTCGACCCAACCATCTATAACCAGATGCCCGATTGGTTGCAACAAGCAACCAGCAATCTCGGCTTGCAGTCGCCCGGTCTGAGTACGTCTCAGCCCGATCATAAAGCTGCGCACGATCACAATGAATCGCATCACCGAGTCGAAGCTAAGCAGCACCATGAAGTCAAACCTGCAACTGCGGCCGAGGTCGCTGCTACAACACCCACAGACAATATCGCATACACTTCTAACAGAGTAGATACTGATAATTATACAAATTCAGTGGTGGCCGGTGATTCCAGCGCTCCTCGTTTAGATTACAGCACCATTGATAACGACAAGTTGAATAACGGTACTTCTGGGGCCGATTACGGAATCATGGCGGCAGCCGATCAGGCAAGTAAGGCTGATCAGGATCTTGCTAATCAACAAATTGAAGAGCAAACTAGAGCTTTACGTAGTAGTGAAGACGAGAGATTAGCCCTCGCAGAACAAGAACGTGTCACTCGCGACAATAATCTTAAATTGCAGCAAGAAGAAGCTGAAAAACGTCGCAGAGATGAAGAAGAAGATCGTAGAGAGAATGAACGCAAACATGAAGACAAACGACGTTCAGATGAAATTCTCACCATTCTCGCACTGCGCCAGCAAGCAGAGGCTGAAGCTAAAGCCAAGTCGCAAAGACTGAGCGAAGAGCGGCAAAAGGCGCAAGAAGCGATTCGCAAAGATAATCAGCAAGAGAAATACGTGGTGCGCCAAGGCGACACTCTGGTTTCGATTGCTCGCATAAAACTGCGCGATCCGCGCCTCACTGATCTGATCTATGAGATGAACAAGAACCGTGTGGAAGTTCGATGGACTGACGGCCGCAGAACATATTCTGTTGAAGTCGGCACCATTCTTACTTTACCTAGCCCCAAACAAGTGCGCGAATGGACGGCCCGTCTCAACAACGTATCAAGTAGAACCAGTCATCAAGGCCTTGATGCTAAGTCGTCAGCTAAAGCTGATGAACGTAGAGCTAATATTGAAAAAGTGCTCGGTAAGATTAGAGAAGCTGCCGACGGCGGAGATGAGAAAACATACTCTGTGCGCCTGGGTGATACTTTACGCTCGATTGCGATGAAACATCCTGATCTTCATGATGTGACACTGTGGACCTTACTTGCCGACAAAAATGGTTTGACCACTGAGACCGATAGTAAAGGCGCTCCGCTGGCTGTTGTTATACGTGGTACCAACCTGGTGATACCTACGCACGAAGAAATCGAAATCTTTAGAAACGGTACGGCATCGTTTAAGCCAGTGGCACGAGAACCACAACAATTTACAGGCAGCTACGGATCATTGTTTGATGTTGCCACCAAAGCTTGCGGCGGATGTCGTCGTTTAATCAGCGATAGCGCCAACCTTTGCCCAGCTTGCGGCTATGTATTCGAAATGAAAGGTGATGCCTCCATCGAATCGCAGGCTACTACTTTCAATATTCCTGACGGCGATACCACGTTGTCACTGCCAGAGCATACGATTATTGTCGACAATTATGGCGAGCAAACGACCGTTGTTGATATTGATAAAGCGACTATGCCTTTACCTAAAGCCAATGGCAATGGAGGCAGTTCAGGCGCTAATGGCAGCTCTAACACTGGCAACACGAACGTGCCCGCTAAAGCCTCCGGCACTACGGGTGATGGCAGACCATCCACTAACCTCAGTCATCGTTCGCTCGATGAACGTTCAAATGCCATTGAAGTTAGCAGAGATATTGAGAGCCTCAATCCGTCTTGCAGATTGGTCAAGACCGAAAGAGAACTTGATGGTGAGCGCTTCTTCTGCCAGCAATTGCAAGTTCTTATCGATGAAGATTGGACGCCTGTGCTCAGCTACGAAGTTGGCCACGAATCGTCGGTACGCCATGAATACAGTCGCGACGGCCGCAAGAAAACCATTAAAATCGACCTGCCCAGTGGTGCCGTCGGTGAGATGGTCACTAACGAATTGACTGCCAATTGGCTCGACTATTGTCAGCGTTATCTGGCAGGTAGAAAACTTTCAGCTTGATTTTGTTCGCTAGCTAATCAGGGCTGAAGTCGGTGTCGACCATGGTGCTGGCGTCGATGCGATCGTCTTCCATACTGCTGTCGTCGAGGTTACTGTGCAAGCCTGGAAATTTTGATATTTCGCCATTGACTGATTTGTTGCGCAGCTTATAAATTGCGTCAGTGGTTAGCCGTTCGCCCGATTCGTCGAATATAAAATAGAGATTCTGGTCGTCGGCCAGTACCGCGGCATAGTGTTTAAGTGTGCCTTCCTTTTGTTCACCGAAATAATAAATCGGATAGCCACGGTATTTAGCCGTGGGAATTCTTTTTGCTTCTCCGAGCTCATTGAGCACGATACCGCGGTCGTCTACCAATAGTACAAACTCCTCTTCAGGGCCAGTTTCATAGAATGGCAGCTGAGGAGGGTGCATGATCAAATAATCGTCTAAAAATTCGGCAACGGGAGCGTCACGTCCGGCGGTGCAAAATATTTTGCCGTTAAGGTCAGCTATGGGTTCGTAAATGTCATAGATACCCAGCTCGTCTACCAGGCTTTCAGGCCCATTGTCAGCCAGCTCCTGCTGCGGTTGCTGGACTGTTTGCTGATTTACACGCTGCGCTTCTTGATCAGGCTGCTGCTGCTGCTGCTGCGATTGATTTAGTTCGTCTTCATTCTTCATCGCCCGCTTCGGCCTCGCCTTCGTTTTGGAAGTTATCCAGGGCGTTTCTTACTTTGTGCAGCAGCACCAGCTGGGCGTCGGTGGAAAGCTGCTGATCTTTAATCAAGTGAGCCGCTAAACAATATGCCAGATCGACGTCGGGCATACCAATCAATCGCTCAGTCAGTAGTCTGCAGAACCAGGCGGCAGAATCTGAAGCCGGAGTATCTTTGCGGTTAATAGAGGAGTTAAAGTCAAATTTGATTTTGGGATCGCGGACAACTTCTGAAACTTCGAAGCGATACAAACATTTGGACGTGCATGGTGCGCAAGTCGGCAACGGACCCTGATCACGTTTGTGCAGTTCGAGGAAGTCATCACGCCATTGTCGCAACACCGAAATATCCAAGCGTCTGTTTACTTCAGTGGGTTGGAATGCTGGTCGCAATAGGTTCAGCCAGCGCAAATGTTGCTCACGCACCTGGTCATAGAACCAATAATTTTCTTCACCTTTGCGCTCGAAATACCTCTCAGTGGCCTGAGTCAGCGCACACCAGGTGATACCTGTAATGTTACCGGTTCTGGCACGTCCACCAATAACCCGCTGAATTTCGTGAATAATCTGCGCTCTGAAGTGCACAAGCTGAGTCAAATCTTTCAGGGTGGACAAAATATAGCGGTTGTAAACTTGTCTGAAAATTTGGTCGTCAGCTACGGGTACAGCCGTGTCTAAAATTTGCGAGTCACAACGGTGCAGGCAAAACTTGCAGCCCAGGTGGCGATCGAAGGTGCCCACGATGTTCAAATGTTTCATGGCATCGCGCACGATTTGATCTGACTCGGCTGGAGTGTCTGGTGGTGGCACCATTTTCTCTTTGTCGAACATAATCTGTAAGTGATAGGGAGATTCCATTTTCTCTGCGTAAACCAAAGCGCGACCCTGTCCAAGGGCTGTAACGTGCCGTTTTTGCACATCATCAAGGTTCATGGCACCACCCATAGAATCGCGGTCATCCACCGCCACAATTCTGTGCATGATTTTCAAGTTAGTGTTTTTTAGCGCTTCAGGAGCGAGCTTGTTGGGAATTTGGTCGGCAATGATAAAGCCTTGTCCATAAGCACGAATTTCTGCCAGCATGTTGGTGAAGAATTCAACCGCTTTACCTGCAGGGTTGGCCGTGTCGGCACCACCGCCGGTGGGCACGTTTTTCAACAGTCGGTGAGCCTCTTCAATGAGCATCACATGTTTCAAGTGTTCACACGGACCGCCAACTTCTCGATATTCGTAGAGGAAAACGAATAGCATACCCATCAAGAATGATTTCTCGTTGTCTTCTGAAACCATCTTCAGTTCTACTACTGTAGGCCGACCAAAAAGTTGTTCGCAAGGAATTGAGCGGCGGGTGTTGAGCATCTGCCCTTTACCACCAATCAAGAGTGAGCCGATTCTGGCTTTAAGAGCCGCTTGTACGTCGGGTCCGATTTTGTCTGAATAGCCGAAACTTTCCACAACCGGATCGATAATTTCGTAGAGATCTTTCATAGTCGGGAAAATTTCTGATGGACAATCCTCGTCGCCAGGGTTCATGCCTGGTGGCAAACGTCTGTTAACGTTGTTGACTAAATCCCAGCCACGTACTGAGTAAATTTGATTCAGTGCTTTTTCCAAGACCTGGGGCATCGGCGAGTACATTTCAAAGCTAGCGTTGAAAACTGATTTCAAAGCGTCAAGGTGAGTCTGAACTTTGACCCCTCTGATAATTTCAAAAGGATTCAAACGAAAAGGTGAAACGGTTTCGTCGCCCAACGAGAAGGCTTGTCCGATGCCCTTAAACGATTCAGACATGAGCATCATGTGCCGATATTCTGATTTAGCCGGTTCGCATACCATGAAGGGAATGCCGAAATTCCAGAGTTGACCCAACAGATAGAAACAGGTATTGGTTTTACCACCGCCGGTAACACCACAGACGATCGTGTGTTTTTGCAGGGCGTCGACGTCAATGTAGTAAAGGTTGCCTGTGTCTTCGCCTCTATCTAGAATGTTGCCGATAGCGATAACGCGGTTGGGATCTCTCGGTGCAATTTCAGCCAGGCTGAATTCTGCCGATCGCCTGATGCGGAAGCCGGGCATTTCACGCTTGGGCAGGTGAATAAAGGCCGACAGCATGCGGGAATTGAGAGGGCTCAAGAATTTGTATTCCATCATGCCCTGAAAAACTTCTTCAGAACGCTTGTTGCGCAGTAAGCCGAATTGTTGAATGTGTTTGGCTAAACCAGGCACTTCATGGGTGCGCATGGGTGTGGGTCGGCTTGATTCGTCAACGTAAGTGGCTCTTAAAAGCGATTGCAAGCGAACAAATACGTTTTTTTCCTTGGCGAAGAAATACGGCACGGTGAGCCACATTCCTACAGCCGTACCGAGTTGAATGTGTTTCAAATATGCATCTTGCAGTTCGAGATAATATTTGATTTTGCGTTTCTTTTCCGGATCTTCGTTTTCTTGGGCACGTTGAATTTGATCCACAACCGCAAATTCTTCTTTGGTGACATTCATGGGTGGAATAGGCACTGCAAGAGTAAGAAAGGCAAAATCATGGCCGGCCAGACCGGCTGCCAGTCTCTCAATTTGCTCAGACTCAATGGTTTCGCCACTGGTTGATTTCAATGCCGGAATGCCGGAAATAATGCCGGTGTATTTGGTCAACGGCGCCAGTAGCTCGTGAATATCGTCTGAGCTAAATGGTTTTTTGTAAACGTCCACGCCGCCGTAGACGCTGTGTAGAATTGATTTCAAGCTTTTGTGGGCGACGATATCGGGTGCGTCTCCGCCATCACCGTCGGTAATGTGCGGTTGCGAGATACCCATATAGTAGTTGACGCCTGTCTTACTGCCAATCACTAAAAATGCTAGGTTGGCTTTTTCTCCGTACAAGCCTGTGATGGCGTCTTCCATCAAATACATGCGTTTTGGCGGTTTAGACGGATCGGGATCAGATTGTGTTTGCTGTGCGTGCTGTTGCTTTTCTCGCTCGATATCCCACGAGCGCAAAATACCGTCCACTCTGACAAAGGTTAAACCAGGCACAGCCCAGCTGATGATATCGTCGGGAGCAACCGGGTCGTTATCTAGATTGTCAAGATCGTATCGCCGCAGATCGGCAATTTTCTCTTCCCAAATATTGCGACTATTGTTGGCTGCCTGAGTCATGTATGAGTTCGATTGCAACTAAATGCGGTAAATTGCTTTTGGCCGGTCAGTAAAAATTTGATTGATACTAGGCGTATCTTATCAAGATTTAGCTTTAGATCCGCTCGAAGATTCTGCCTTGATTGACTTCTTGCCTGAAGCCAAGTGCATTTTCTCGATCAATTTCTCATTCATTTTAGAATCTGGAACGTCGGCAAAGTCATGGCTTCGCAGGTTGAAGAGACCGGCTTCGGCGCCCATTCTGTAGGCAAAGAAGGTGCGTTCTTCCTGACGTACAACTTTGTCGATATTGAGCTTTTCTTCGTCAGAGACAAGCTCGAATTGTGGAGTGGAATTGACCCGGTTGAAAATATTGGTCATGGTCTGGTGTTTTACTTTTCTGCCGTCGATGGGGAACATCTGAGGGCCAAGCAAATCGCCATCCTTCTTGGAAAGGGCGAAGGTAACCAGTGTGCCGATATTAATGATTAGTTCGTTGCGGAAATCTTCCGGCAGGTGCTGAAGACTTTTTGTTACTCCGATGAATCCAATTTTGAATTTCTTAGTTTCTGAAGTGATGTTCTCCACCGTTTCTTTCTCAATGAAACTGTCGAAGTTATCGAGGTAAAGCGCTACCGGATTTTGCTTGGCACCACCGCTGGATGAGAGGGTCAGGGCCGCTTGTTTGACGCCGCTAACTATAAGCGAACCGAGCAAGTTGGCGTCTTGACCAAATTCGCCCTGAGGAATTTTCACCAGCAGGATTTTCTTCTCATTGATGACATCGAGAATTTGAAGGTCGCCGTCAGGCTTGGTGAGAATTGAACGAATGCGCGGATTACTCAACATGGGGTTAATTCTGTTAAGAATTGGCTCCACCCAGGTAATCCACTGGTCGGTTCTGGCTAATTTCTTGTATCTTCCCCACTGATCAAGGAGTGTGGAGAATTCAATGCGCTCGTCTTTCTTGCGCTCAACGTTTTCTAAAAGCACGTCACGGAAGTCGTTGTCGTTCAGCAAGTTTGGCAAATCGGTAAGGGTTTTGTTGTTGGCCATCAAGAGCAATACGGCGTTACGCAATATGTCTGCAGTTTGAGCGTTCCATTGTGACTGCGAACCGGGGGGCTCTGTGTATATGGCCTTAAAGCCGTAAACGATTGAACCTGCTGCAGTTTGCACATCGCCCATGTCAGCCAGAGCCAGCGGGTTAAAGGCGCTGGTATTGCCCTTATGCGTGGGGTCAATCAAGATTACCCGTTTGGCTAGTTCTCTAGCTTTCGGATGAGCTGATATCCACCTGGTCATCAAGTCGATAAGTGTGCCGTCTGAGTCAATCAAAACTACTGCACGATCATCGCTCAAGATATCGTGTGCCACCATATTCGCAACCAATCTGGTTTTGCCCTTACCGCCTTGACCAAGAATTAGTACGTGCGGATTGGTTTTGCGCATCTCAGGCGGCAATGCCAGATCTTTGATGACCCACGGCATGGGGAACCACCACTTCCATTCCACCCGTTGACCGAGAGGCAGACTGCCTTTCTTCACGCCCTTCGCGAGTTGTGCACGCATTTTGTCGTGCTGTGCTTTTACCTGGCTGGGGATATATTGTTGTTTGTTCCAGATGTTGATCAGACCGCTTGGTCCAAACAAACTGAATGTGCTCATGACGAATGCGGCACCAACACCGACAAAGACGAAGATGCCGTTACCCTTGAGAAAATCGAAAATATTGAATGATTTAGCTGCGTTGCTTGCAGCGGTAGTGGCGCTGCCCGGAATCAAGTCGGCAATGGTACCTTCTTCCATGGGCATTGATTTGTCCAGCTGTCCAAGCCATTTCCCCTGCACTTTTGAGGTGTGAGCTTTATTCAAATAGCCGAAATTTGAACCGGACTTTTTGGTAAATTCCCACTGACCTTTAACATGCATTGGAATGTCATCGAGCAAAATTGAACCGACAAAGAAAATAGGCGGCCCTGATTCTCTGCCGTTGGCATCGACAAAGCGTTTGGTAAAATTCATGGTCTTCTTGCCTGGATCAATAAAGCCATCGATCTTAAAAGGACCTACAGCATCTGAACCGTTAGCATTGATTTTAGTGCCGCTTTGATTGACGACCATTCTGCCGTCAATAGTTTTGCCGTTGTGCCAGATGCGCATGCGCCATTGCCCGGCCAGCCGGATTGTTTCTTGTCGCATCGGTTGCAAGCCGTTAGCTTTGTCAGCGGCGTTTTGCGCGGTGGTAATCACTGGGCCGAGATTGCCCAGGGCATGAATTACGCCAAAAACCATCATACCGGCGATAGCAAGAGCGACGGCAATCAGTTTGATTCCAACTGGGAAACCAGCAAGGGTGAACAGACCGCCACCTGAGGCAAATTTGCTTCTTAACCTGCCGCCTTCATCGTCATCGTCATCATTTTTCTGCGGCCGTTTGCTTGCTCCTCTTGAGCGATCGGTTTTCTGCAGGCTTTTACCAGAGGTAGCCTTTAAGCTGGCTGGTGAACCAGAAAACGATCTTCTCTGCGGAATGTCTTCGTCTTCATCGTCACTGTGGGCGATTTCATCATCATCATCATCATCATCGTCATCATCATCGTCAACTTTCGATGGCTTTGGCTTAGCGACCGGAGCGGCTGTTTTTTTCGATCTTGAAGATTTGGCATTGTCCTCATCGTCATCATCATCATCATCATCGTCGTCGTCGTCGTCAACAATGCCCTTTTTCGCTCTTTTGGGCTCGTCCGACAATTTGCTTTTTTTCGATTTTGGCGAGTCTTCATCGAGGGCTTGAGAGGGTTTACTCTTTTTAGTAAGCATGCTTTCGAATGTATTGTGCGGATCGCTTTTATCTGACTTATTATCAGCGAAAAATCCATCGCTCGATGATTTTTTGGCAGAGGGGGCATTATTGTCGGCAAAGAAGTCAAATGCAGCTGAAGTAGCGGCTTTGGCTACTTTGCTGACATTGTCGGAGCTACCACTGCCGGTGCTGCCTTTATTTTCTTTTGCTTTATCAGAGCCAAAGAAATCTGGTGCAGCAACGTGCGGGCGGGTCAACACAGGCTGCTCTCTGTGCAGATCAAAAGGTTCACTGGCAGCTGGTTTTTGCACTTCAGCTGCTTTTTCAGGATCCGGCTCGGCACAGAAATCAGGTTTGGCTGCGGAGGCACTCTGACCATTTTCGTTTTGTTGCTCGGCTTCCGGAGCTGCTAGTGCTTCTTGTTTGTAGGCGGCATGCGGGTCTTCAGCGTCTGAGTGAGTTGACGCGCTGACACTATCCTCATCATTGTCGCCAGCCGCACTGCTGAATGGAGTGGAAACCTCTTCAGCAGCCGCATTCTCATTGAAAGTAAAATTGCCGACTGCTGCCGTCACATTATTATTGCCGGACTCGTTTTCAGGCTCTTGTTCTCTAACTTCCCTGTCCCAGGGCGCCTCTTCGGTGCGATTTGACGTAGTGAAGAAATCAGCGGGAGGAGCAGATGAATTTAATGCTTGATTGTTGGTGCTGGATTGACTGCCTATATCTTGAATGTCGGCGTTACCATTGCCATTGCCGTTACCGTGACCATTGCCATTTCCAGCGCCAGAAATATAGCTGTCGTCTTCTTGAACGGCGTTGTCGCCACCGGCAACGGCACCATTGCCAAAAAGATTGGGAATGAAATCTTGAAACGATGCATCATGATTGAAAGGGTCGAGGTAATTGCCGTCAGAGCCTGGCGAATATCCACTGCCACCGTTATTGCCATTTTCGGGGAGCAAGGTGGCTATCGATCTGGCTGAGACAATCCGCTCGAGAATCAATCTGTCCGGCGCTACTGACACCACCATGGGTGCAGCGGCTGAGGCTAAGGTAGGAACCATGGTGGCGGCAAATCGTGATTGGGCTGCACCACAACCTGCACATCCCTTCGCTTTTTGTTTAATCACTGCCCCGCAATTAGGACAGATGGCAATTTCCACGACTACTCCCGTCTCAAGCGACGTTGCATTCTATTAAAATATAGCCTTTCTCTTTAACAATTACCTAAAAGCTGGACGGCAGATCTGCATCTGTGATGCCGAAACACTACGATAGGCCTTGGTTTATACAATCTTACTAAATTGAGAACCGAGAGCTGGATGGCTGTGCGGAGGAAAAATTATCAGCAAGTGGCTTGCAAACTCATTTTAAGGGGAATTCTACATTTGGAACTTCGCCTTGTCAAGTGCTGATTGGGGCGCTTATTTGCGGCGTTTGCGGTATATACTAGAGAAGTTGGCGCGCACTGTTTGGTGTGGTTATTGGGGTGCTGAACCCAAGTCTTTGGATATTTTGGTGTTTCCGGCATTTCACTTTGAATTTTTACCTCGCTGGGCGGGTACATATTTAAATAGGTGCCTAAGGTGACATTAGGAAGGGATTGTTAGATGGCTCGCGAAGACAAGGCAAGCGCCACCAGTTCTACTCAGGACGCGCCTTCGGGAAAGTCTGGCGACCAGGATTCCACGTCTCTGGCAGCGAGGCGGGCCCGCTTGCGGGGAACTCTGGCAAAACAGACTGTGCCTCCTGACGCCTATGCGCCGGATCCTTACCAGGTTGCCAAAGAAAATGCCGTTGCTGCCGCTAATGCCATTACTGCCGCAGCCGCAAATGAACCGGCCGCACCAGACCCGGTTATTGTGCCTGACCTGTCTTCAAATGGTGGAGGACAACATACGCCTGATAACGGCGCCGATCCCCTGGCCGGAATGTTCGGTGAACCAGAGGACATGCCGGTCATGGCTACGTCTGCGGAGTTTGACCTTTCGCCCATTGTCGAAATTTCGTCTGAACCGGAAGTACCGGAAGTAAAAGAAGTGGCGGAATTATCGGTCGATCAGTCTTTAGATTCAGAGGTATCTCCTGTGGCGTCTCCCGTCAAAGCTGCTCGCAACGATCGCGGTAAGCCTGCTAAATCTGCTGTTGAGTTTTCGGCCCCCGAAGTTGACGAGTCAATGAGCACTCTGGCAGAAGGTTCGCTATCCAGTTCCGAGTTAGAGAGTTTATTGGCCTCCGTGCCATCCAGCTATACAACTGAACCTTCACATAACGCCCTGCCCATGAACTATGTTGATTCGACAGAGATTTCGGCGCAAATGTCGGCGCAGATGCTGAATAGTGCTGCCACGGAAGTGCATCAATCGCAAGTGATTGATTTGCTCAATAATCTTGATCAGCAGCTGGGAATATGTTCGGTGAACATGGCGCAGATATCAAAAGCAGCCAATGAGCAGCTTGATATTGTGCGCAACCTGGCAGAGACAATTCAACATCAGGCCTTCAACGAAATTGGTTTGAGTCTGAATAGTTTGAGTGAGTCGATGTCGGCAGCTCTAGAGCCGATGCAGGCCGTGGGAGAGCTGGTGCCCGCCATCGATAATCTGGTCACGACTTTGCAGCTCAAAGGCAACGAGCCGGCACCGGTTGAAGAGAAAACCGGGCTTACACCAGAAGAACTGGTGCATTCGCTGGCTGATCAGTTATCTACCGGACTGATTGATCCCTGGACCTTCAAGTGCGCCTATATGGCTGTGTTTCCTTCTGAGCATCCAGCCGATCTTTTGCGTAAGCTGGTTGATTTGCTAGGTGCTCAGCGTATCTCCGGCGATTTCTTCCGCGCTGCCTATGACGCTGTGCAAGCACCAGATCCGCCACCGCGTGTTTACGCTCAGCAGAGCGGCGAAGTGCGCGAAGTTGAAGTTGTGCGTGTAGTCCAAGATGTAACCGTGATGGCTCAAATTGAAGAGCTGAGACAGCATAATGAAGAAATGCGCGCTCGCTTAGACGCTCGCGAAGGCGACTTTGCCGAGATGCTCGCCGCTAAAGATCAAGAAGTGCAAGACACGCAAGAAATGCTCAATTCGCGCTGGGAAGAATTTTCCGGCCAGTACGAAAAACTTTCAGACTTGGTGCAACAGCGTAACGAATTAATTCAAGCAAAAGAATCAGAATTGTCGGACAAAGATTCGCAAATTGTCCAACTGAAAACTCAGCTTGATGAAATGCGCGATCAGACTCGCGACATGGTTTCTGATTTGCAGCGCCAGCTCACCAGCACCAAAGCTGCCGCTGACGAACTGGCACAATCAAGGCCTGCTGCTCCGAAGCCGTCCGCCAGTTTCTTCGAACAAAATCAACCGCCGGCACAACCGGCTCTCTTTAACGATGCCCCTTCTAAGCCGCTCTTCTCTGCCGACCAGCAACAGCAAGTTCAGCAGCAACAAATTCAACAGCAACAGCAGGCTCAATCAGGATCACAACAGATCGTGGATGATCCGATGCAAACTCAGGCTCCGGCCCCAGTTGATCTGGCACCGCAACCTCAGGCCGCTTCCGGTGGTGCCACCACTCTTAATCAGGCCATGCCCAGCCAGGCTATTCCCAGACCGCAGGTATCTGCTCCCACAACTCCTTTTGCCGGAGCCACTGGTAGCTATGGCAGCGGCGTGCGCGCTCAGGTTTTCGAAGTGATTGTGCGACAGGCGTTAGCTGGAGCTCCGTGGCGTGAAATTTGCGCCGGGCCCATGCAAGTGAACAATATTTCGGCCGAAGAAGTTGAAGCTGAAGTGAAGCGTCGTCAGGCTCTACTAAAGAAATAGCTTACGGTGTTTGCGGCACTTTCTCTTGATTGCGGGCATTTAAGCTGCGTTCGGTCTGACGCCATTCTTTAACGATGGGGTCAAGATTGCTCATATATTTGAGCACTATTATTGATGGCAAATGTTCCATGGTCTGGCAGAAAATGAAGAACATCAAGCCGACAATGAGCGTTGTGCAGAGTGCAGTCAAGTTGCGCGTTATGCGCATTTGTTCTTCCATGCGTTTACTCAACTGATTGATTTGGTTTTCCAATTCGTTCAGTTCGGCCATGAACACTACCTCAAGTTACGTCGTCTTTTCTACCCGGTGGAGTGCCGTTATCATAACCGCTTGATAATATTGGCCTTAGCGCCCGGCTAAGTTGGCGTCGGCGAGCTGAATAGCAGCGGCCAGAGTACTTTGCTCTTCCACTGCAATTGTGCGCAGGTCGATAATCAGACGGTCGGCTTCAATTTTGCCTATTAGAGGCGGGTCACCGCAGCGCAGTTGGCGGGCGAGTGCGGCGGTGGAGACATCTGTAGTGACAACACTGAGCGCTAAACCGGCTGAGGGCAACAGTTCTCCAGGCAAACTGCCGCCGCCCATTGTGCTTTCAGTTTCGACAACGACCATCTTTATATGGGTCAGCGAGGGCTCGAGCAACCTGGTCATTTCCAGTGCCCTGTCCATAATGCTTGATTGACTTAATGCAGCAAACTGAAATACAGGCAAATTTTGATGGCCATCTACATATAGGTATTGTTTGAGCACTGACTCAAGCAGGGCGATTACCAGTTTATCTGCTCGTAAAGCCCTGTAAATCGGGCATTTGCGTAGGCGCGCCACTATTTCTTTTTTGCCTGCGATGATGCCGGCTTGCGGACCACCGAGAAGTTTATCGCCTGAAAACAAAACCAGATCGGCGCCGTTCGCCAGTGTATTTTGCACAGTTGGTTCAGGAGTCAAATCGTATTTTGATAAATCAATTAAACAACCGCCACCAAGGTCATAAACCACAGGAATACCGTGCTGCCGGCCGATGTCGCCCAGTTGTTTAATTTCAGCTTCTTCTGTAAAACCTAAAACTTGATAGTTAGAGCGGTGACATTTGAGCAGCATGCCGCTCTGGGGTGAGATTGCTTTTTCATAGTCTGCCGCTCTGGTTCTATTGGTGGTGCCTACTTCTTTCAGCAGTCCGCCTGAAGATGTGATTACATCAGGCAAACGAAAACTGCCGCCAATTTCAATCAACTCACCGCGCGAAACGATTGTTTCTTTTTGATCGCTAAGAGCTTTGACCGCGAGCATCACTGCTGAAGCGCAATTGTTCACGACAATGGCTGATTCTGAGCCTATTAGAGTGCTGAGCAGTTGAGAAACTTCTTCAGTTCTTTCACCGCGAGTTCCTTCAGTCAGTGAAAATTCTAAATTTGAATAGCCGCAAAGTGCCTCTCTCAGCTGATCCACTGCCGACACCGGCAGTGGTGCACGCCCGAGATTGGTGCTCAAAATAACGCCGGTACCGTTGAGAACTTTTTTCACGCCGCCGCCTAAAAGCTGCTCTAGCTCTTGCGCGACAGCTTCAGCAATGCTTGAAGCCGTGCAAGGAGCTTCTGTAGTATCACCAACGCTATTAGAGCTGGCGCGCAGTTTGTCCACGTGCATGCGCACCTTTCGTGTCACCAGTTCTCGCTTGAGCCGGTCGAATTTTGTCAGAGCAGGCTCGCGCAAGATTTTGTCTATTTGCGGCAAGCGAAAGTCTTTTTTCATTGACACGGTTAGATGCCGCCTTTGAAATTAAAGTAGAAAAGCAGTCCTTAAATCATACTGGGCAATTAGAATATGTAGTATAAGCGGGTATAAAGTACTGGAATTTCCTTGATTGACCGTTGTGCATCCTTACTAATTTAATGGTGGATTTAGCTGTGGGCAAGACTCTTAGAACCAAGACGCTCTATCAAGACAAAGACTGGCTACAGCAGAAATATGTCAAAGAGAAGCTCAGTACTGTGGAAATTGCCAAGATTTATCGCGAGACCGAAAATAAGTGGTGTGACCCAAATACTATCTCTCGATGGCTAAAAAAGCATAATATTGCTATGCGATCGCTAGCGGAAGCGCAGCAGAATAGACATTCAGTGGTAGTGCCAGCAGCGAAAAAGCGCAGTTCTTGACCCCGCGCTAGAGTTTTCTGAGTAAAATTTCCTCTTTGCTACGTTACGGAGCGCCGCTAATTGCGCATCCGCTCATCATAACTAGGGCCGTAGTGAGATAAAGTAATACATCCCGCCCTCCTGCCAGGTAAAACATGCAGTAGGCGAAAAACGAGAACGCGGGTAACCAGAAGCGTTTATCGTCATCTCTGACTGCGTGAGCGGCCAGGCAGATAGATAAAGCGATGGGCAAACCGAATAAGACTACGTCGAATAGCATGATTTTACGCAAAATTTTGGAATGAGGACTACCTGAGTCCATTATTCATGTCTCGAGTGTTATGTCCATGGTAAATACCGCAAAGCGGCAGTAAATCTAAGTTTCAGTCAAGGACAGAGAACAATGGGAATGTCAAGTAATGGTGGTTCACGTGGTCCAAGTCGAGGCGGTCGCCCGGGCGGCGGCGGCGGTAGACCTGGTGGTGGAAGCAGGCCGGGAGCCGGCAGACCTGGTGCAGGTCGACCAGGCGGATCCTATGGTGGGTCTGGGGGCGGAGCTCGCAAACCAGGCGGTTCCTATGGTGGCTCGTCCGGCGGCAGTCGTTCAGCAAGTGGCGGCAGTGGTGGTGGCTTCAGCCGCGGACCAAGACCTGAAGGCGGCGGCGGTGGATTCAGCCGTGGACCAAGACCTGCAGGTGGTGGTGGATTTAGTCGCGGACCAAGACCTGAAGGAAGACCAGAAGGAAGACCAGAAGGAAGACCTGCAGGTGGCGGCGGATTTAACCGTGGGCCAAGACCAGAAGGTGGCGGCGGTGGTGGTGGATTCAATCGCGGACCTAGACCCGAAGGAAGATCTGAAGGCGGCGGTGGTGGTGGATTCAATCGCGGACCTAGACCAGAAGGAAGATCTGAAGGCGGCGGTGGTGGTGGATTCAATCGCGGACCAAGACCTGAAGGAAGATCTGAAGGCGGCGGTGGTGGTGGATTCAATCGCGGACCAAGACCTGAAGGAAGATCTGAAGGTGGCGGTGGTGGTGGATTTAACCGCGGACCAAGACCTGAAGGAAGATCTGAAGGCGGCGGTGGCGGTGGATTTAACCGCGGACCAAGACCTGAAGGAAGATCTGAAGGCGGCGGTGGCGGCGGATTTAACCGCGGACCAAGACCTGAAGGAAGATCTGAAGGCGGTGGTGGTGGCGGATTTAACCGCGGACCAAGACCTGAAGGAAGATCTGAAGGCGGTGGTGGTGGCGGATGTAACCGCGGACCGAGACCAGAAGGCGGCGGT
>Ga0335394_10000230_pt1 | contig 57629 bp, 51 predicted proteins | sample MAT03_FD_205741 | JGI IMG/M metagenome (GOLD analysis project Ga0335394, IMG submission 205741) | Freshwater microbial communities from Lake Fryxell liftoff mats and glacier meltwater in Antarctica - MAT-03 (spades assembly) (version 2) ... | reverse complement strand
GAGGCCTTTCTGAAACTGAAACTTGTTGCGCGCCATCGATCAATCCCCGGAAAACCGCTATTCGTTCCCGTTTTGTATCACCACAAAAGGGCTGAGGATAGTGCGTAATCAGGTAACCTTTTGCGATTGCCATGGATGTATTCCTTGCAGATGGAGGATTTCGAAAGCGGGGCGGGCACGCCATTTGGCGGAGCCCGCAACCTCCAGACGGGATTTTCTCGGACCCATGCAAGGAGGCGAAATGGGCAAACGTCGCGCGTTGCTGCAATGCAACAATTGCGCATGGACGGGGGTTGGCGGAACAACGCGCCAGTCGGGCCGTTGAGGGCGGCTTCAGGAGACCTCTATTGAAACGCAAGCTCGATCTCAGGACAGGCCGCCCGGTCTGGTTCGCCTACCGCGCCTTCGGTTCCGACGCAGAAATTGACCCGCGACGTGAAGGCGGATGTCGCGGTGGTCGGCATGGGCATCAGCGGCTGACGCTCCGACTTCGCCGCGAGGGGCCCGTTGCGCTTCTGCTAGTCTGAAAACTCCTCGTCCTCGCCGCCGCAATCACGCGGCCGTCTTTTGTGACCCGCATGTAGAGATAGCCGTCGCATCGTAGCTCGGCGGGCGCAGCGACGGCAATGTTTACGCATTCAAGCGTTAAATCCCGTTAAGAGTGATCGCTAACCAATCCGCCACAGTCTGATTGTATAGCCTTCATTGGATTCCTAAGTGATTCGCAGGCGGCGGATGCCGTCCCAATGGGGGAGACGCACATGTTCTCGGGCTTCGACATCGTCATACCTGTGCTTGTAGTGCTTGTTCTGCTGGTCATCTTCGCCGGCATCAAGACGGTACCGCAGGGCTTCAACTACACGGTTGAGCGCTTCGGCCGCTATACCAAGACGCTGGCGCCCGGCCTCAACATCATCGTTCCATTCATCGACCGCCTCGGCGCCAAGATGAACATGATGGAGCAGGTACTCGACGTTCCCACGCAGGAGATCATCACCAAGGACAACGCGATGGTCGCCGTCGACGGCGTCGCGTTCTACCAGGTGCTCAACGCGCCGCAGGCCGCCTACCAGGTCGCCGGCCTGCAGAACGCCATCCTCAACCTCACCATGACCAACATCCGTACGGTGATGGGTTCGATGGACCTCGACGAGCTGTTGTCCAACCGCGACGCCATCAACGAGCGGCTTCTGCGCGTCGTCGACGAAGCAGCGCATCCGTGGGGCATCAAGATCACGCGCGTCGAGATCAAGGATATCAATCCGCCGGCCAATCTCATCGAGTCGATGGGCCGCCAGATGATGGCCGAGCGTAACAAGCGCGCGCAGATCCTCGAAGCCGAGGGCATGAAACAGGCGCAGGTTCTGGAGGCCGAGGGCCGGCGCGAGGCGGCCTTCCGCGACGCCGAGGCGCGCGAGCGCGCCGCCGAAGCCGAGGCGCGCGCGACGCAGGTGGTGTCGGAAGCCATCGCCAAGGGCGACGTGCAGGCGATCAACTACTTCGTGGCGCTGAAATACACCGAGGCGCTGGCCAAGATCGGCTCGGCGCCCAACAGCAAGGTCGTGCTCATGCCGATGGAAGCCTCGTCGCTGATCGGCTCGCTCGGCGGCATCGGCGCGATCGCCAAGGAAGTGTTCCGCAGCGAAGGCACCGCCGGGGCGCAGCGGCAGGTGTCACGCCCGCCTGTCGTGCGTCCGGACGAAAACCAGTAGCCGGAGAAGAACGATGCTGGAGCGCATTTTCGCCGAACTCGGCCCGTGGAACTGGATGGTTCTGGGTTTCGTGCTGCTTATCCTCGAAATCGTCGTCCCCGGCGTCTTCCTGCTGTGGATCGGGCTTGCCGCGCTGATCGTCGGCGCCCTGTCGCTGATGCTGTGGGACGCGGCGTTCTGGAGCTGGGAAACGCAGGTCGTCGTGTTCCTGGTTCTGGCGCTTGCCTGCGCCTTCGCCGGCAAGAAGATCATGGGCAGGCGCGGCGACCAGACCGACCAGCCGCTGCTCAACCGGCGCGGCGACCAGCTTGTTGGCCGCACCGCGACGCTGACCGAGCCGATCACCAACGGGCGCGGACGCGTCAAGTTCGGCGACACGATGTGGCGGGTGTCGGGCCCCGACCTGCCGGTGGGAGCCACGGTTCGCGTCAAAGCCGCGACCGACCTCGATCTGGAGCTTCTGGTGGAGCCGGTGTGAGACGGTCTTTCTTCTCCCCGTTCGCGGGAGAAGGGAAAGTACCTAAGCCACGCCGATCTTGAGCAGGTCGTGGAAGTGGACGATGCCGACCGGACGGTCGTTCTCCACCACCACCAGCGCGCTGATGCGCTTTTCGTCGAGAATGGCAATGGCTTCGCCGGCCAGCGTGTCGGGATCGATCGTCTTCGGCGTCCGCGTCATGATGTCGTCGACGACCAGCGCGCCAAGGTTCTTGTCGAGGTTGCGGGCGAGATCGCCGTCGGTGATGATGCCGGCGAGCCTGCCCTCGCCGTCGACGATGCAGACGCAGCCGAAACGTTTGCGTGACAGCGTCACGATGGCGTCCCTGAGCGGATCGCCCGATGTCGCCAGCGGCATGCTTTCGCCGCGATGCATGATCTCGCGCACCTTCATCAGGCCGGCGCCGAGCTGGCCGCCGGGATGGAAGATCCGAAACTGGTCGGGCGTGAACTCTCGCGCCTCAAGCAACGCGACTGCGAGCGCATCGCCGACGACGAGCTGCAGCAGTGTCGAAGTGGTCGGCGCAAGGCCGTTCGGACAGGCTTCCGAAACGCGCGGCAAAAGCAGCACGACATCCGCCTCGCGCGCCAGCGCCGAGGTTTCGCCCGAGGTCACCGCGATCAGCGGGATGGAGAACCGCCTAGAATAGGCGACAATGCTCTTCAGCTCTGCGCTTTCGCCGGACCATGACATGGCGACGATGACATCGTCCCTGGCGATCATGCCGAGATCGCCATGGTTGGCCTCGGCGGGATGCACGAAGAAGGCGGGCGTGCCGGTCGAGGCAAGCGTCGCGGCGATCTTGGCGCCGATGTGCCCGCTTTTCCCGACGCCGGTCACGATAACGCGGCCCGTGATCGGCGAAATCAGTTCGACCGCCCGCGCAAAGGCATCCGAAAGACCGTTGTCCAGGGCCGCCGCGAGCGCCGCCATCCCGGCCTGTTCGGTCGCGACGGTTCGCAACGCCGAGGCGATCGAGGCGCTGCGTTCGGGCAATTTTTTCATCGGCCTGGCATGCATGGACAGCGGATTACCGCTTCGGCGGCCATCTGTCCACTTTCGGCGAGGCTACGGGGATGCGGTTTCAACCCTCCATTAACCATCGCCGTTTACGGTTCGGTAAGCATGGCGCGGCTCGCGTCGCCATTCATTCGGGTCGAAATGCCTCCGATACGCCCACACAGAAAGCCACGGCCCGGCCTGGGCGCTTTTCAGGCAATGCTTCTGGCCGCGACGGCGGCCGGAGTGGTCATGGCCGGTCCGGCGTATGCACAGGATGCAACAGGACTGCGCGGCGGGATTGCCCTCGACATTGCGAGCGAAAGCCTGAACCAGCCCGTACCCGCCTATGTTCCGGTCAGCCCCGGCGCACTGCCGGATGCAGCCCCGGCGGATGCGACGGACACCTTCGACGACGACGGAACGATCGGCCGCGAGCAGGCCGCCACCGGCGCGACGGCCGAGCAGCGCGAGACCTCGGTCGCACCCGCGGAACGGATCGATGAAGACACAACCGGCACCGTGCGCGAGTCGACGATCGATTCGCTCGACGACGACCCGCTTGATCCGGGCGCTGAAAGCGCCCAGGCGATCGAAGGCCTGGAGCAACTGGCCGAGGACAACCCCTACGACGCCGTGGGGATTCGCTGGGGCAGCTTCATCCTGAAGCCGACATTGGAAACCGGTCTAACCGCGACAAGCAACGCCGACTCATCCGCCAATGGCTCGGAGGCGGTGCTGTCGGAAACCACGCTCCGGCTCAACGCCGCTTCTGACTGGGCCAGCAATTCGGCCACGATCAACGCCTTCGGGACATTCCGGAAGACCTTGTCGGGCGAGGAGGTCGACGACGTCGAGGGAGGCGTCGATGCCTTGCTGGAACTGGAACTCGGCAACGAGTACCGCGCCAGGGGCACGTTCGAATATTCCATCACCCCGGAATCGGCGGCCTCCCCGGTCGTCATACCGGACACCATCGAGGAGCCGTTGACCCAGACCGTGGGAGGCACGCTCGGGCTGGAGAAGGATGTCGGCAAGGCGCTCTTCGCGGTGACCGGCGGCATCAGCCACGACGCCTATGGCAACGCCGACCTGGAAGGCGGGGGCGTGCTGTCGCAGAAGGATCGCGATTCGACGCTCTACACGCTGGAACTGCGCGCCGGCTACGAAATCTCCCCGTCGCTGACGCCGTTCGTGGAGGCCGAGATCGGTCAAAATCTCTACAGCCAGGAATTGGACAGTGCCGGCTACCGCCGCTCGTCCGACCAGATGGCCTTTCGCGCCGGTCTGGCGTTCGACACGGGCGAAAAGCTGTCGGGCGAGGTCGCCGCCGGCTGGATTCGCGAGGAGTTCGACGACGACCGGCTGGAACCGCTGTCTGCGCCGAGCGTCGCCGCGGATGTGTTGTGGTCGCCCCTGCGCGGGACGGATGTCAGGCTTGGCGGCTCCACCACACTGGAAGGCACCACGACTCCTGGCGAGAGCGGTTCGATCCTTTATTCGACAAGCCTCGGCATCGAGCGGCAGATGCGCGCGAACCTGACGGGCAATGCGTTGTTCGGCGCCGCCTGGCGTGACTATGTCGGCGATGAAGGCCATGAGACCATCCTCAACGCCGAAGCGAGCCTGACCTGGTGGCTCAACCGCTATGCCGGCATCACCGGGCGCGTAAGGCACGAGACCGTGTCGGGCAACCTGCCGGACCGCGACAGCGAGACGAACAGCATCTTCCTGGGCCTCAAGGTCCAGCGCTGAACGGCAGGCGCATCTTGCAGCGGTTGCCGCAAGGACATTTTGATGCCGGATTTCCCGCTTATGCGAATCAGGTCACGGATTCGTGTCCGGCAGGTACGGTCGCCACGGCGTTTTCGTTGACGCAGCCCGGTTTGGTAAACTGATTGATAACCCGCGTAGGCGATGAATCGGCTTCCTGACATTCCGAAGGAGGAAATGATGCGTCTGAACTTGAGCGTCCGTCGGCTTGCCGGCGTAGCAGCCGCCGCGGCCGTTGGCCTCGGGATCGCCGTGTTCTCGTCCGCGGCGCTTGCCGATGCCGGTTTCGAGCGCTGGGTGGCAAGTTTCCGCCAGACAGCCGCCGACAACGGCATCTCGCGCGCGACATATGACCGCGCCTTCCGCGGTGTCGACAGCATCGATGCGGAAGTGCTGGAGAAGGCACGCTTTCAGCCCGAATTCACCGCCCCGGTGTGGGATTACTTCGACAACCGGGTGCATGAGGACTCGGTGGCGAACGGCCGCGCCATGGCCAAGAAGTACAAGGCGACGCTCGACCGCATCGAACAGCGTTTTGGCGTCGACCGCTACATCCTGCTTTCCATCTGGTCGATGGAATCGAACTATGGCGAGATCCTGAAGAACGACAAGGTGATGCGCAACGTGGTGCGCTCTCTGGCCACGCTTGCCTATGCCGACAAGAAGCGCGCCAAATTCGCGCGCACGCAGCTTATCGCGGCGCTCAAGATACTGCAGAGCGGCGACATCGATGAAAGCCACCTGACAGGTTCGTGGGCGGGCGCGATGGGCCACACCCAGTTCATACCGACCAGCTATCAGGCCTACGCGGTCGATTTCGACGGCAACGGCAGCCGCGACATCTGGGGCTCGGTGCCCGATGCGCTGGCCACCGCCGCCAACCTGCTTCGCAAGAATGGCTGGCAGGCGGGCAAGACCTGGGGCTACGAGGTTGTCCTGCCTGCGGGGCGCAAGTTCCCGAGCGGCTCGATGACGCTTTCCAAGTGGCAGGGCCTCGGCGTGACACGCGCCAACGGAAAAGCGTTCCGCCACGGCGGCGACAAGGCGGAACTGAAGGTGCCGGACGGTCGCGGCGGACCGGCCTTTCTCGCCACGAAGAACTTCTTCGTGTTGAAAGCATACAACAACGCCGACAAATATGCGCTTGCAGTCGGCCTTCTTGCCGACGAAATCGCCGGCTATGGCGGGCTTGTCCGTGACTGGAATCGCCCCTTCACCAAGCTATCCTTCGCGGAAAAGCAGGAATTGCAGGAGCGGCTCTCCGTCAACGGCTACTACGACGGCAAGTTCGACGGAAAAATCGGTGCAGGATCGAAGAGCGCCATCAAGGCCTTTCAGGTCCAGGCGGGGTTGACGCCGGACGGGCATCCAAGCATGGAAGTCCTCAGCAAGCTGAGGAAGCAATAGGAGCACGGATTGACGGCGGGGACGGGCGATGGGATCATCTCATCCCGATTTGCAGCTTCAGTCCTCGCGCTGGCCGCTCTCGCATCGGCCTTCTGCTTTGTCTTGCCGTCCGCCGTGCACGCTCAGGAGCAGCAGGAACGCACCGGCCTGCTGAACCGCTTGTTCGGCAACCGTCCCGCCTATCGCGTAGAAGATCCGCCGGCCAATGTCGGCAAGCCAGCCAAGCCTCGCAAGAAAAAGGCGACCCGCGCCCCTCAGGAAGGCGCCGACACGACACCGCAGGTCACCGTCGTCACAAAGCGGCCGGACGCACGCACGGTGCTGGTGATCGGAGACTTCCTGGCCAGCGGCCTGGCCGAAGGCCTGACCACCGCTTTCGTGCAGAACCCCAACGTAAAAATAGTCGACCGGACCAGCGGATCGTCGGGCTTCGTGCGCGAGGATTTCCACAACTGGGCAAAAAAGGCGGATGAACTGATCACCGCCGAAAGTCCGGCGGCGGTCATCGTCATGATCGGCACGAACGACCGCCAGCAGATGCTGGTCGACGGCGTCCGCGAAACCGTCCGGTCTGAAGAATGGAACAAGGAATACGCGGCGCGCGTGGGAGAACTCGCGAGCACGGTTGCGGCGCGCAAGGTGCCTCTGCTCTGGGTCGGCATGCCGCCGTTCAAGTCGTCCAAGATGATGCTCGACGTGCTGGCCTTCAACGACATCTATCGCGTGGCGGCCAGCGGCGCCGGAGGCGAATTCATCGACATCTGGGACGGCTTCGTGGACGAGAACGGCGCCTATGTCCCAAGCGGCCCCGATATCAACGGCCAGCCAGCCCGCCTGCGCGCCAACGACGGCATCAACCTTGCCCGGCCCGGTAAGCGCAAGGTGGCCTTCTACGTCGAAAAGCCGCTCTACAAGGTACTTGGCGAGGACCCTGCGGCAGCCGTCGCCAACGCGATGCCGTCCGGGCCGCGTTCCGCCTACCGCCTGTTCGGTCCGTTCGGACCGGCCGAGCAACAGGAGCCCGCCAACCTCGACATCGCGGTCGATCCCAACGAGGTCGGCCTCGTCGACCCGGCGCGGCCGGTCGCCCTGCGCACGCCGGCGCTCGACGGCGGCGAGACGCTGCTTGGCGCAACAGCCGCGCCACGTCTGGAGGCAAGCACGCCGGGTGAGAAACTGTCCGTCGAAGGCATTGCGCCGCCGCCTCTGGCGGGGCGCGCGGACCAGTTCTCGGGGCCTTTGCTGGCCTCGGCGGCGACGGCGATGCGGCAGATGAATCTGGACGAGACCGCCAACAAGGTCGTTGCCCCGTCAAGACCGGTCGACCCAGCCGAGGACCGCGCGGCGGTCCGCTCGGTGCGCTCCAACGTGCTGACCGAGCCGACGCCGCCGATGCCGACGCGCGCGGCGCCGCAAATCGCGCCCGACCGGCTCGAGGAAGTCTCGCCTCCGCAGGCGGCGCCCGATGTCGCGGCGGCGCAACCACCGATGCTGACGCCACCGACGCTCCCCAGGGCCGCGGCGCCGGATCTCGCCAAGGGCGATCCGCTCGACCTGTCGCCGGCGCGCGGCGCGCCGCGGCAGGCCTACAAGCGACCGAAGTCGATCGGGCCGGAACCGAACCGCGCGCCGACCGCCGTGCCGAAACCGGTCGAGGAGGTCGTTCCCGCCTCGCAAGGTCAGACCGAAATTCCGACCGCGTCGGCCGGCGAAGGCACCGTGGAGCCGACCGAGGAAGCCACGCCTGCGCTGCCTGACAGCGCGCCTGCCAAGGCCCCCGCGCCGTCTATGGCGCCTGGCATGGCGCAAGACAGCGCGCCTGCGCGGGTTGCGCCACGCAAAGCCGAGCCGGTGCCTGTCGCAGCACTGCCGGCAGCCAAGGACGCGCCTTCGGAACTGCTGCCGGCCCCGGAAGCGCCCAAGACCGCCGCCGTGCCCAGCCTCCCGCTCGAGCCCGAAGCCGGGATCGCCGCGGCCCGGGCAGTTCCCTCGATCGAACCGGACGACATCACCGGCAGTGCGCCGGCAAGAGCCGCACCGGCCGCCGAAACGCCTGCCATCCTGGAAGCGCCGGCACGGATCGCGCCGAGCACGGTCCTGACTGAAACCGCCCCGACAAGGGACGCGCCGGGCAAGGCGCCGCTGCCTGCGATTCAACTCCAGTCGGCCGCGCCGTCCGTCGCCGGATCGCCCGCCGGATCACCTATCACCCAACCGGACGACGCCGAAGGTTTGCCGCCACAGGCCGTTCCCGCTCCGGTCACGCCCGCAACGCCAGTCGCGCCGGCGCCGCCGACCGCGCTGTCCGAACAGGCCGAAGCGCAGGTTGTGCCGGCACGGATCGCGCCGAGCACGGTCCTGACTGAAACCGCCCCCGTACTGAACACGCCGGCCGCGTCGGCGCCCCCTGCCATGGAACCTGCCTCGGCAGCGCCAGCCAGATCGCCCGACTTTGGATCGCCATCGGACACTGCCGAAAACCTGCCGCGACAGGCCGTTCCCGCTGAGGTCGCACCCGCGACACCCTTGGCGCCAGCGCCGCCAAGCGTGCTGCCCGAACAGGCCGAAGCGCCGGCTCTGCCCGCCTTGACTGGAGAGACGCCGGCCGCGACAGGACTTCCCGAGGTTGCCCAGCCGCCGGTTCAGCCGAGCGTGCCCGCAACGCCGCCCTCACCGGCGCCGCCGACTGTCCTGCCGGAGAACGCGGCAACCCGGCCGCCTGCCTTCCCAGGCAAGGAGGCCGCCTTGACTGGCCAGCCCACGGACCAGCCTGCCGTCGCACAACCCTGATTTCCGTCGAAAGATCAGTGCTCACGGCAACTGCCGTGCTGGCCCCGTCGTATTGATGCAAAAGCCGCGTCAGGCAGGCAGGACGGTCGAGCCCATCAGCGCCTCGTCGATGGCGCGGGCGGCCTGTCGGCCCTCGCGGATCGCCCAGACGACCAGCGACTGGCCACGCCGCACGTCGCCCGCCGCCCACAGCCTGTCGACGCTGGTCCGGTAGTCGCGGTCGTTCGCCGCCACGTTGACCGAACGGCGGCTGTCGGTGGCGAGCTTGAGCTGGCCGTCGAGTTCCTTGACCAGTCCGCCCGACACAGGCCCGGCGAAACCGATGGCGATGAAGGCGAGATCGGCGCGGATGACGAACTCGGTGCCGGCGATCGGCTTGCGCCCATCGTCGACCTCGCAGCACTTGACGCCGGTAAGCAGACCTTCTTCGCCGATAAATTCGAGCGTCGCGACCTGGAATTCGCGTTCGGCGCCTTCCGCCTGCGACGACGAGGTGCGCATCTTGGTCGCCCAGTAGGGCCAGACCGCGAGCTTGTTTTCCTTCTCCGGAGGCTGCGGACGGATGTCGAGCTGGGTGACGCGCACCGCGCCCTGGCGGAAGGCGGTGCCGACGCAGTCGGACGCCGTGTCGCCGCCGCCAACCACGACGACATGCTTGCCGCCGGCCACGACCGCCTCCTGCGGCCAGGCGACCGACTGGATGTCCTCGCCGCCGACGCGCTTGTTCTGCTGCACCAGATAGGGCATCGCGTCGTGCACGCCTTCGAGATCGTCGCCGGGGATGCCTGCCGCGCGCGGCGTTTCGGAACCGCCGCAATAGAGCACCGCGTCATGCTCGGCGAGCAGTTCGGCGACCGGCTTGTCGACGCCGACATTGACGCCGCAATGGAAGCTGACGCCCTCGCCTTCCATCTGCCTGGCGCGCGCGTCGATGTAGTGCTTCTCCATCTTGAAGTCGGGGATGCCGAACCGCATCAGGCCGCCGGGCTTCGATTCGCGCTCGTAGACATGCACGTCGTGGCCGGCGCGACCGAGCTGCTGCGCCGCAGCCATGCCCGATGGCCCGGAGCCGATGACAGCCACCCGCTTGCCGGTCTTGCTCGCGGACGGCTGGGGCCTGACATGGCCGAGTTCGTAGGCCTTGTCGGCAATCGCCTGCTCGACCGTCTTGATGGCGACCGGAATGTCCTCGAGGTTGAGCGTGCAGGCTTCCTCGCAGGGCGCCGGGCAGACGCGCCCGGTGAATTCGGGGAAGTTGTTGGTCGAATGCAGGTTGCGGATCGCGTTGTCCCAGTCGCCATTGTAGACGAGGTCGTTCCAGTCCGGGATCTGGTTGTGGATCGGGCAGCCGGTCGGGCCATGGCAGAAGGGCACGCCGCAATCCATGCAGCGCGCGGCCTGTTTCTCGACCTCCTTGTCCGACATCGGCAGCGTAAATTCGCGGAAATGCCGGATGCGGTCGGACGCCGGCTGGTACTTGTGGACCTGCCGGTCGATTTCGAGAAACCCAGTTACCTTGCCCATGTCGGTTCCAACTTAAACGCTAGATGTTTGCTCGCACACTTCAACGCGGTTTGCCTACTCCGCCGCCACGCCGATGCGCATGCGGGCCATGTCCTCCAGCGCGCGCTTGTACTCGACCGGCATGATCTTCCTGAACTTCGGCCGGTAGTCCGCCCAGTTGTCGAGGATCGTCTTGCCCTTGGTCGAACCGGTGAAGTGCACGTGGTTCACGATGAGCTGGTAGAGCCGCTCCTCGTCGTGGCTTGTCATGTCGCCCGACACGTCGACGCGGCCCATATGGGCGATGTCGCCGCCATGATGGTGGAGCTTTTCGAGCAGGTAGTCCTCTTCCGGCACCGGCTCGAGTTCGACCATCGCCATGTTGCAGCGCTCGGCGAAATCGCCTTCCTCGTCCAGCACATAGGCGACGCCGCCCGACATACCGGCGGCGAAGTTGCGGCCGGTCTTGCCGATGACCACGACGATGCCGCCGGTCATGTATTCGCAGCCATGGTCACCAACGCCCTCGACGACGACCGCCGCCCCGGAGTTGCGCACGGCGAACCGTTCGCCGGCGACACCGCGGAAGTAACACTCGCCCTCGGTCGCGCCGTAGAGCACGGTGTTGCCGACGATGATGGATTCCTCGGCGACGATCCTCGCCTCATCCGGCGGGCGGATGACGATGCGGCCGCCCGACAGGCCCTTGCCGACATAGTCGTTGCCGTCGCCGATCAGTTCGAGCGAAATGCCGCGCGCCAGGAACGCGCCGAAGGACTGCCCCGCCGTGCCCGTCAGCCTGACCTTGATGGTGTCCTCGCGCAGGCCCTTGTGACGGAAACGCCTGGCGACCTCGCCCGACAGCATGGCGCCGGCCGAACGGTCGACGTTGCGGATATCGACCTCGATCTGCACGGGCTGGCGCGATTCCAGCGCAGGCCTTGCCAGTTCGATGAGCCTGCGGTCCAGCACGTCGTCGATCGGATGCTTCTGCCGCTCGGTCCAGTGGGTTGCCTCGCGCGGCGCATCCGGCTTGTGGAAGATGCGCGTGAAGTCGAGGCCTTTCGCCTTCCAGTGGTCGATCATGGCGCGCTTTTCGAGCAGTTCGGTCTGGCCGATGATCTCGTCGATATGCCGGAAGCCCATGGCGGCCAGCAGTTCGCGGACCTCCTCGGCGACATAGAAGAAATAGTTGATCACATGCTCGGGCGCGCCCTTGAAACGCTTGCGCAGGACCGGGTCCTGCGTCGCAACGCCGACGGGGCAGGTGTTGAGGTGGCACTTGCGCATCATGATGCAGCCGGCCGCGATCAGCGGCGCGGTCGAGAAGCCGAACTCGTCGGCGCCCAGCAACGCCCCGATCACGACATCGCGGCCGGTCCTGAGGCCACCGTCGACCTGCAGCGCGACGCGCGAACGCAGTCCGTTCAGCACCAGCGTCTGGTGCGTCTCGGCAAGGCCCATTTCCCAGGGCGAACCCGCATGCTTCAGCGAGGTCAGAGGCGACGCGCCGGTGCCACCGTCATAGCCGGAGATGGTGATATGGTCGGCGCGCGCCTTGGCGACGCCCGCGGCGACGGTGCCGACGCCGACCTCCGAAACCAGCTTGACCGAAACGTCGGCCGTCGGATTGACGTTCTTCAGGTCGTAGATGAGCTGCGCCAGGTCCTCGATCGAATAGATGTCATGATGCGGCGGCGGCGAGATCAGGCCGACGCCGGGCGTCGAGTGCCGCACCTTGGCGATCGTCGCGTCGACCTTGTGGCCAGGCAACTGCCCGCCCTCGCCGGGCTTGGCGCCCTGCGCGACCTTGATCTGCATCATGTCCGAGTTGACGAGATATTCCGCGGTCACGCCGAAGCGGCCCGACGCCACCTGCTTGATCGCCGAGCGCTCGGGGTTCGCGCCACCGCCGGGCAGCGGCAGATAGCGATCCGGCTCCTCGCCGCCCTCGCCGGTGTTCGACTTGCCGCCGATCTGGTTCATGGCGCGCGCCAGCGTGGTGTGCGCTTCACGCGAGATCGAGCCGAAGGACATGGCGCCGGTCGAGAAACGCTTGACGATATCGGACGCCGGCATGACCTCGTCGAGCGGGACCGGCTTGCGGCCGGTTTCCTCGGCAAGCCGGACGTTGAACAGGCCTCGGATGGTCTGCGCGCGCGCCGTCTGGCTGTCGATCTCGGCGGAAAACTGCTTGAAGGTTTCCCATGATCCCTTGCGCACCGCGTGCTGCAGGGTGGCGACCGAATCCGGCGACCAGATATGGGCTTCGCCACGCATACGGAACAGATATTCGCCGCCGACTTCCAGCGCATTGCGCAGAACCGGGTCGTCGCCGAACGCGTCTGTGTGACGGCTGACGGTCTCGGCCGCGATTTCATCCATCCCGACGCCTTCGATGAGCGTCGCCGTGCCGGTGAAATACCTTGCGACGAAATCCGACTTAAGCCCGACGGCATCGAAAATCTGCGCGCCGCAATAGGACTGGTAGGTCGAGATGCCCATCTTGGACATCACCTTGAGGATGCCCTTGCCGATCGACTTGATGAAGCGCGAGACGACCTCGCCCGCGTCGACCTCTGCCGGCAGTTCGCCGCGCTTGTGCATGTCGGTCAGCGTGTCGAAGGCCAGATAGGGGTTGATCGCTTCCGCGCCGTAGCCGGCAAGGCAGCAGAAATGATGCACCTCGCGCGGCTCGCCGGATTCGACGACCAGCCCGACCGACGTGCGCAGACCCTTGCGGATCAGGTGGTGGTGCACGGCGGCGGTGGCGAGCAGCGCTGGAATGGCTATGCGATCCTGGCCTACCTGGCGGTCCGACAGGATGATGATGTTGTAGCCGCCAGCGACGGCCGCCTCGGCGCGTTCGCACAGGCGCTCCACGGCGCCGGTCATGCCGGCCGCGCCCTCGCTCGCCGCATAGGTGATGTCGAGCGTCTTGGTGTCGAAACGATCCTCGGTGTGGCCGATGGAGCGGATCTTCTCGAGGTCCCCGTTGGTCAGGATCGGCTGGCGCACTTCCAGTCGCTTCTTGCGCGACGAGCCCACGAGGTCGAAGATGTTCGGCCGCGGCCCGATGAATGAGACGAGGCTCATCACCAGTTCCTCGCGGATCGGGTCGATCGGCGGATTGGTGACCTGCGCGAAGTTCTGCTTGAAATAGGTATAGAGCACCTTCGACTTGTCCGACATCGCCGAGATCGGCGTATCGGTTCCCATCGAACCGACCGCTTCCTGGCCGGTCGTGGCCATCGGCGACATCAGAAGCTTGGTGTCTTCCTGGGTATAGCCGAAGGCCTGCTGGCGATCGAGCAACGTCACGTCCTTGCGCAACGCGCGCGGCTCCACCGGCTTCAGTTCTTCGAGGATGAGCTGCGTGTTGGTCAGCCACTGCTTGTACGGGTGGCGCGTCGCGATCTCCGACTTGATCTCCTCGTCGGAAATGATGCGGCCCTTGTCGAGGTCGATCAAAAGCATGCGGCCGGGCTGCAGCCGCCACTTCTTGACGATCTTCTCCTGCGGCACGGGCAGCACGCCGGCCTCCGACGCCATGATGACGCGGTCGTCGTCGGTGACGATGTAGCGCGCGGGGCGCAGCCCGTTACGGTCGAGCGTCGCGCCGATCTGGCGGCCGTCGGTGAAGACAAGTGCTGCCGGCCCGTCCCAAGGCTCCATGAGCGCGGCATGATATTCGTAGAAGGCCTTGCGGTCGGCATCCATCGACTTGTTGCCGGCCCAGGCTTCCGGAACCAGCATCATCATGGCGTGCGCAAGCTTGTAGCCGCCCTGGAACAGGAACTCGAGGGCGTTGTCGAAGCAGGCGGTGTCCGACTGTCCCTCGTAGGAGATCGGCCACAGCTTGGAGATGTCGTTGCCGAACAGCTCGGAATCGACGGAGGCCTCGCGCGCCGCCATCCAGTTGTTGTTGCCTCGCACCGTGTTGATCTCGCCGTTGTGCGCGACCATGCGGTAGGGATGCGCCAGCTTCCACGACGGGAAGGTGTTGGTCGAGAAACGCTGGTGGACGAGGATCAGCGCCGTTTCGAAGCGCGGGTCCTTGAGATCCCGGTAGTAGGCGCCGACCTGGTAGGCGAGGAACATGCCCTTGTAGACGATGGTGCGCGCCGACAGCGACACGCAATAGGCGCCGATGTCCTTGTTCTGGTGCTCGGCGTAGATGCGGCCGGAAATGACCTTGCGCAGCACGTAGAGACGCGCCTCGTATTCCTCGTCGTCCTCGATTTCGGCGGGACGCCCGATGAAGACCTGGCGGTGATAGGGCTCGGACGCAACGATGTCGGCAGCCTTGGATAGCGAGGAGTTGTCGACCGGCACGTCGCGGAAGCCGATGAGCGGCAGCCCCTCGGACAGCGCCGACTCCGCTATGATCTCGTTGACGTGCTCGCGCATGGCCGCGTCCTGCGGCATGAACCAATGGCCGACACCGTATTGACCGGGAGCCGGCAGCTCGATGCCCCGAGCGGCCATCTCCTCGCGCAGGAAGCGGTCGGGGACCTGGACCAGCACGCCCGCTCCATCGCCCATCAGCGGATCGGCGCCGACGGCGCCACGATGTGTGAGGTTTTCGAGCATGAACAGACCGTCCTTGACGATCTGGTGCGACTTCACGCCCTTCATCTGGGCAATGAAGCCGACGCCGCAGGAATCGTGCTCGTTACGCGGATCGTAGAGACCCTGCGCTTGCGGCTGAAGACCGAAATTCACAGCGGAGGCTGGACGTTTGACGGTAGCCGCGCCGTTCGTCTGGGCGGGCACGTTCTGCTCCGGCACAGATGGCGTGAGGTCCGTCATCTCCATATCCTCCGTTCCTTGCCCCTCGCGGGGCGGGTTCGTTTCGCGGCATCCGCCGCGCGCAAAACCGGCAAGGCGCAACCATACGCCAAACCGGTCATTCAATGCGAAGATAAATAAGACAGCATTACTGTCCTAAATTGTTATTGCAGAAACGGCGGACGGTTACAAGACCGATTCACAAAAAATCCGGCGGAGGCGTGAAATAAAATTACGCCTCTTGGCTCATCGCAACAATCTTCTGTCGCGGCCCGATCGGTCGAGCGTCACCCAGGCTACGGTTTCTGGCCGACTGCCCCTTGAAGTGGCAGAGAAAAAGCGGTCAGGGTCGCGCCTTCAACGGACGGGACAACACACGTGATCTTTGCATCGGACAATTGGGCGGGCGCGCATCCCAAGATTGCAGCCAATCTTGCGGCGAACGCATCGGGCCATGAGCCCGCCTACGGCAATGGCGAACTCGACGCACGAGTGCAGAGAAAGTTCACGGAGATTTTCGAGCGTGAAGTGGCCGTCTTCTTCGTTGGCACCGGCACCGCGGCGAACGCGCTGTCCCTGGTCAGCGCCAACAGGCCGGGCGGCCTGTCCTTCTGCCACCGCGAGTCGCACATCATGGACGACGAATGCGGTGCGCCTGAATACTTCATGGGCGGCTCGCGGCTCTTTGCGGTGGACGGCGCGCTCGGCCGCATGGACCCCGAAAATCTGGCCGCCGCGGTCGGGCGCTTCGCGGTCGACAATGTGCATGCCGGGCGTCCTGCGGCGATCTCGATCACCCAGGCGACCGAGGTCGGCACGGTCTATTCGCTCGACCAAATCAAGGCCATCTCGGCGGTCGCCAAGGCACATGCGGTGCCGCTGCACATGGATGGAGCGCGCTTCGCCAACGCACTGGTCTCGCTCGGCGCAACGCCCGCCGAGATGACTTGGAAGAGCGGCGTCGACATTGTCTCCTTCGGCGGAACCAAGAATGGTTGCTGGTGCGCGGAAGCTGTCATCCTGTTCGACCTCGACCGGGCGAAGGAATTCGCCTTCATACGCAAGCGCGCCGCACAGCTCTTTTCAAAGTCGCGCTTCATCGCCGCGCAGTTTGAGGCCTATTTCGAGAAGGGGCTGTGGCTGGAGACCGCGACCCACGCCAACGCTATGGCGGCAAGGCTCGCCGGCCATGTCGCCGCCTCCGCGAAAGCAAAACTCGCCTGGGAACCGCAGGCCAACGAGGTCTTCGCCATCATGTCGAAGGAATCTGCGGATGCGCTGCAGCAGAAGGGCGCGCGTTTCTACGACTGGCTGGCGCCGCACGGCTTCGACGGCGCGATGGCGCCCGGCGAAAAGCTTTGGCGCTTCGTCACCAGCTTCGCGACAACCGTGGATGAGCTGGACCGATTTGGCGAGTTGATCGGCTAGTTCGCAAGAAAGCGGCGCCTCTCGGCGCCGCTTTCTTCTCGGAAGGAGACCGACCGGAAAGAGGTCAGGCAGCCTTGGCCTCGATCTGCTTGGTCTTGCCGTCAGCCGCGATCTCGATCTTGCGCGGCTTCAGCTCTTCGGGAACCGTCCGCTTGAGGTCGATGTGGAGCAGGCCGTTCTTGAGCTCAGCGCCAAGCACCTCAACGTGGTCGGCAAGCTGGAAACGGCGCTCGAAGGTTCGGGCGGCAATACCGCGATAGAGCACTTCGGAAGCCTCGCCATTGGCCTCATCCTTGCGCTCGCCCTTGACCGACAGAACGTTGCGATGCGCCTCGATGGCGATGTCCTTGTCGGAGAAGCCGGCGACCGCCATGGAGATGCGGTAGGCATCCTCGCCGGTCCGCTCGATGTTGTAGGGCGGGTAGGTCTGGGCGTTGTCAGGCTGCGCAAGCGAATCGAGCATCGTGAAAAGACGGTCGAAGCCTACGGTCGAACGGTAGAGGGGGGAAAAATCGACGTGACGCATGGGTGTTCTCCTGTTGAGCAACATGGTTTTGCGTTTGGCCCTTGTCCGGAACCCGGGACGTATCCCTCTGGCGTTCCGATGGACCAGCGGCCCCTGATACGGCGACCGCATCGCTGATTTGGGGAGCCCGAAATGGCATTTCAAGGTTTTTTCGGAACGCTTTGCGGACCCTGCGGATGAACACAGGATGAACCGCCGCTTCGGCAAGCGTTCAGACAGCCCAGGCTAGATGCTGATGTGACGACGTGAGGCGGGAGACTGCATCACGAAGTGGCCGAGCCGGGTGCAACGTCCCTTCCCCAGTTCGACCGGAGCCGGAGGACCGCTGCGAGCGGCCTTCCGGCTTTGCCTTTGCGGCAACTCGTTCCTTGCTTTCTCGCCCCACGCTTTCTATCACCTGCGGCACCACAAGCGCGCAGCGACGCGAAAGCGCCCGATGACGGAAATCTTCAACGTAATCCCCAGCAATCGGCCGCCCGAAAAAGCGGCCGGTGGCTATTTCCAAGGTTTCGATGGCGGCAAGCTGCGCTACGGGCGTTTTCCCGCCGTAGCGCGTCCGCTCAAGGGCACCGTGATCATCCTTTCGGGCCGCAACGAATGCATCGAGAAATATTTCGAAACCGCGCGAAACCTCGCCGAGCGCGGTTTCACCTCGGCGACCTTCGACTGGCGCGGCCAGGGCGGCTCCGAGCGGCTGCTGCGCGACCCGCAGCGCGGCCATGTGCGTGACTTTCAGGACTATGTGAAGGACCTCGACCGCTTCTTCGAGGAGGTCGTCCTGCCGGATTGCCGGGGACCCTACTATGTGCTGGCCCATTCGACGGGCTCGCTGATCGCGCTGCTTGCGACGCCCTCGCTGGTCAACCGCGTGCAGCGCATGGTGCTGCTCGCGCCCTTCCTGACTTACACCGGGTTCCCGCTGTCCATGCCGGCGATCGGCCGCATCACCGGCCTGCTCTACTGGCTGGGGCTTGGCCGCATATATGGCGCATGGGGAGCACGCCCCCGACGCTCGCCACCCTTCGCCACAAACAAGGTGACTACGGACATCGGCCGCTATCGCCGCAACATGGAAATCTACGAGAAATTCCCCAAACTGGCGCTCGGCGGCCCGACCATCGCCTGGATCCGCGCCGCCTGCCGGGCGGTCGCGACGGTCGAGAACCCGGCTTTCATGCAGCGGATCACCATCCCGGTCATGTTCGTCGGCGCGGGCAATGACGAGGTCGTGTCGACGCGGGCGATCGCGGCCTATGCCAAGCGCCTGCGGGGAGGTTCGATCCTGACGATCGCCGGGGCGCGCCATGAACTGCTGCAGGAGGCCGACATCTTCCGCGAGCAATTGCTGGCGGCCTTCGACGCCTTCATTCCCGGCAACGACGAAGGTCTTTAGAACGACGCGTCAGCCGACTGCATCGCTTCGCCCCGCATGCAGCATTTCCATCGCCTCGGCGTGAAGCTCCGGCGTCGCGGCAGCAATGATGCCGCCGCCCTCCTCCGCCGGCCCGCCGTTCCATTCGGTGACCACGCCGCCGGCGGCCTCGATGATCGGGATCAGCGCCACGATGTCGTAGGTCTGCAGACCTACCTCGACGACAAGGTCGATGTTGCCGGCGGCGAGCATTGCATAGGCGTAGCAGTCGGTGCCGTAGCGCGCGAGCCGCACCGACTTCTCCAGCCGATCATAGGCGACGCGGCGGTCGCCCTGGAAAAGCGCCGGAGTGGTCGTGCAGAGCGTGGCGTCGGCGAGCCTGGCCGTCTTGCGCGTCGAAAGACGCTGGCGAGCTTCCGATCCGCCATGCGGGCCCTCGTACCAGGCCTCGCCACCGGTGGCGTAGAACAGTTCGCCGATAAACGGCTGCGCCATCATGCCGGCGACCGCGTTGCCCTTGTGGGTAAGCCCGACAAGCGTGCCCCATAGCGGAATGCCCGAAATGTAGGAGCGCGTGCCGTCGATCGGGTCGATCACCCAGACATGCTCGCTGGACGCATTCTCGGAGCCGAATTCCTCGCCGAGTATGCCATGGCCGGGATGCTCGGCGCGGATCAGCGCGCGGATGGCCTTTTCCGCCTCGCGGTCGCCCTCGGTAACCGGATCGAAGCCGCCCTCCAGCTTGTTCAGCACGTCGCCGAAGCGGCGGAAACGCGGCAATGTCTCTGCGCCCGCGACGTCCGCGATGCGCCGGAAGAACTCAACCGCTATCTTCAAACTCGCCTCCTGGTGGCAAGAACTGGTGCAAAATTGCAACTATGACGGCCGTATCAGGCGATTATTCAATATGTCTGACAAAAGCCAATTCGCAGTCGTTGACATTTGTGCATCGCACCATAATCTCCGAGTCGGACAGGTTCTCCTGTCCATGCCCTCCTTGGGCGTTTCCTCCCTAGACTTCGACCGCGTCGGAAACGGCGCGGTTTTTTTTCGGCCGACGCGACACAAAGCCATGAGGCGGTCGAGCGCTATTCGGCGGCCAGCGGCAGGTCAACGAAATTGTGGTCGGGCATCGCCATCAGCTCGGCCGAAAAACGGGCGAGATCGTCGGCCAGCGCGTCGAAACCGGCCGACCGCACCAGCGTGTGCTCGTTCATGTAGAGCCCCCGGTTGATCTCGATCTGCAGCGCGTGCAGCCCCCGGGCAGGCCGGCCGTAGTGCTCGGTGATGAAGCCGCCCGCATAGGGCTTGTTGTGGGCAACCGTGTAACCCATCGAGGCGAGCAGCGAGATCGCGGTTTCCGTCAGCGCCCGCGTCGCCGAAACGCCGAACCGATCGCCGATGATGAAGTCGGGCCTGAGGCCGGTATCGCCGATCCGAATGCTGGCCGGCATCGAATGGCAGTCGATCAGCACCGCATAGCCGAAGCGGGCGTGGGTGCGGGTGAGCAGCCGCTTCAGCGTGTCGTGATAGGGTTTGTACACGTGCTCGATGCGCGAGACCGCTTCGGCCAGCGGCAGGCGACCGGGATATATGTCCAGCCCTTCGCCGACCAGCTTCGGCACGGTGCCCAGTCCGCCGGCCACCCGGGCCGACCGGATGTTGGCGAAGGACGGCACCGGTTCGGCGAACATGCGTGGGTCGAGTTCCCAAGGCTCGCGGTTGACGTCGAGGTAGGCGCGCGGGAAGTTCGCGGCCAGAAGCGGTGCGCCGAGCGGCGGCACCGTGCCGAAAAGTTCGTCCACGTAGCTGTCCTCGGAACGGCGGATGGCCATGCGGTCGAGCCGGGTCAGCGCCAGGAAACGTTCGGGATAGTGACGGCCGCTGTGAGGCGAGTTGAAGACGAACGGGACACGCTGGTCCGCGCTCTCGCGGACTTCGAACGGCGGCACGACCGAGAAATCATCCTCCGCCATCATCCGCGCCATCTCGCCACGATGCACTTCATGTTTCGAAACTGACACCGGGACGCTTCGCTGTCCAGCGCCGCCAATGCGAACTCGCGCCAACCCGCCCGCAACATTCACTTGATGTTTACACTCAAGGCTACATATACATCATGGTTAACGGGGCTCGTTGGGAACGGCCCCGCGACGTCGGACCCTAGGCGGCAGCGCTTGGCCAATCCGATGTTCGGGCAACCAGGGTGGGAGCAGCAACCCTGCGCGTCGGGGTTTCCGCGGCTTCGTGATTCGGACGGGATTGGCATGGCACGGATACTGCTTGCGGAAGACGACGAAGACATGCGTCGGTTCCTGGTGAAGGCGCTTGAGCGCGCCGGCTACGACGTCAGCGATTTCGACAACGGCGCCAGCGCCTACGAGCGGCTGCGCGAAGAGCCGTTCTCGCTGCTCCTGACCGACATTGTCATGCCCGAGATGGACGGCATCGAACTGGCGCGCCGCGCCACCGAGATCGATCCGGACCTGAAAGTCATGTTCATCACCGGCTTCGCGGCGGTCGCGCTGAACCCCGACTCCAAGACCCCGAAGGACGCCAAGATCCTGTCCAAGCCCTTCCATCTGCGCGATCTCGTCAACGAGGTCGAGAAGATGCTCAAGGCCGCCTGAGACCGGTTGCCCGGTAGCAGCGGTAGGCGCGGACTTGCGCCCCGAGCGGCTATTGACGCGCCTTGGCAAAAATGGTGTATGCGCGGGCTTCGGATGGGCGTGTAGCTCAGCGGGAGAGCACTGCATTGACATTGCAGGGGTCACAGGTTCAATCCCTGTCACGCCCACCATCCAACAGATTGAAAACAAATAGAATTTCGATCTGATCTCTTCGTCGAAACCTAGCTGATTTGGCTGCTGGCACAACTCTGTCACAGCGGAACAAACGTCATGGCTGCAATTCGGAAACGCGGGAACAACTGGCAGGTGCAAGTTCGCCGCCAGGGTTTGCCATCACTCACACGCACATTCTTGAAGAAGACAGACGCCGCTGCATGGGCACGATCTCAAGAATTTAAGGCCGATCTCAACAAGCTTCCACCAAACACGAGAATTCTGAATACGATCTCGCTAGACTAGGTCGGTAACCGAGGACGTCGAAGGTCGTGTCCACGCTCTAATGAGCGGATGGCATCAGCATCCGCAAGATCGCAGCCGCATATGTTTCGATACTCTCAAACCTTAGTATGATGGTGGCGGTCCGGTCGCCGGGATTCACTGGAATGAGGGTCTCCGTCCCGGCGTTCACAGCGTCGCTCAAGGGTCGAACTTCTTTTTATATAAGCATGACGCAGCCACTGCGTCAGCGCGGCTATCGACCATTCGGATGCCAACGGTGGCTTGCGGAACTTCCGATCTGCTCCGCTAGCAGGCGTTGACCTGCCTGCAGGACCAGCCTCCCCCATTCGTGTTGTGACAATCCTCGTAACTGCCGAAGCACGTATTGGTCGACTCGCGATACCACGGGTATCCACCTGGACAGCAGACCTCCTGGATGTTTTCCACTTTGTAGTCCTGATGGGACTTATGCTCTTCGCCCCTTCGGTCCAGGCTGAATTGGCTGTGGTGCGATCCCGACAACCATTGGCTTTGCGGACCAGATAGTGGCTGGGCAATTGCCGAGGATGCGAGGAATGCTGAACAGGCTATCGCTGAATAGATCTGCAATGCACGCATATCCACCTCCCAAGTGAATTAGAACGCGCTAATATACGCCTCCAGCAGATTTTTTGAAATCGAATTGTCGTAGGGCTGGAACGGCCACCAGCCGGTTTTTGAATTACCCGCGAAGAAGCCGTTCGAGCCACCGTTTGGCAACGGCGCGGGAGGAACGTCATGCGGCGCCATGGTGCGAACATGCGATGTTCGACTGGCTTGCCGGGTGTCGCCGTCGTCATCTTTCGGGTAAAGAGCGATCGACACACTTTCAGAATGCGCAGGAGATATCGATGACGAAAAATACCGTTGAAAAATTCGGCAGTCTTCAGAACTCGGAGACGGGCGATCTGCCGGGGTGGGTGGTTGTCGAAGGCAAGCCGACGATGACGACGACCGTTCAGCACACGACAGCCGATGGTAAAATCCTGTCAGGCACCTGGCAGGCCACTCCCGGCACCTATCACGCGACTTATACCGACTATGAGTTCGTCCACCTGATTTCCGGCCGGATCGTCATCACCCAGGATGGAGGTCAGCCGGTCGAGGTGGGACCTGGCGATGCATTCGTGGTGGAGGCGAACTTCAAGGGCACCTGGAAGATCGTCGAGCCGGTTACCAAGCATTTCGTTGTGGCTGTCGGCTCGTAAAGCCGCCGCCCAGTGAACCACCGCGTGGAGGATCCTCTCCGCGCTTGCCTCGGCGCGGGTGAATTTGGCGGCGATGGTACCGCTCTTGGCGACAAGGATGCGGTCGGAAAGTTCGAGAATTTCCGGAAGATAGGATGGGATCAGGATCACGCCGGCGCCACTGTCGGCGATGCCGCGGATGATCTGCTCTCGGAAATCGCTCCGACGTCGACGCCGCACGTCGGCGCGTCGAAAATCACGAGCCGTGGCTGCTTTACCAGCGACTTGGCGATGACCACCTTCTGCTGGTTGCCGCCCGACAGCTGCAGCACCGGCTGGTCGGCACCGATGCGGCGGATCGACAGCCGCTTCTCCCATTCTTGCGCGATCTGGCGCATCCGGCCGAATGGCGAAAGCACTTTCCTGCGACCGAACTTGGCGAGCCAGCCGAGGCCGATGTTTTCACCCACCCCCAGGGTATCGAAGAACCCGTCTAGCTTGCGGTCCTCGCTGACATAGGCGATGCCGTCGGCAACCGCCTGCGCGGGGGGCGAGGGGGGGGAGGGAACCTTTTGCCCGTGAGAGTATTTCTCATGATTAACCAATCCGCGAAGCTTTCGGGAGGGAGCTATGCAAAAGAGGATGTTCCTGGAACCTGTATGCATGGCGTCGGCAAGAGATCCGGCAGGCTGCGAGATCGAAGATCTGGAGCAGGCGCTGCAGTTCCTGCGCGACTGGCCAGCCAACCGGCGCGGTCCGGTCTATGGCGCTGCCTACAACGCCTGTTCCGCGGCCCGGGACGGTTATCTCGGGATCGAGGAAGCGCGAAAGTCCTTGGCGGGTTTCGCGCGCATCACGGGCATCTTGCGCCAACAGAGGCGGCCCGTTCCGGTCGTCCCTGCATCGACCTCGGGCTCGATCGAAAACTCTGGCCGCGCCTGACCAAAGACTCAGCAGGTATTGGCTGATTGCTCCTTGCCGGTCTCAAAAGCCGGCTGCAGTTCAAAACCTTCGTAGAACTGGCTGTAGTCGCAGGTGAGTTCCTCGCCGGCGGCAATGTTCCTCATGGCGAAGCCGCCGCCATATTCCGAGAAGTCGGTATTGGGCGCGTCGGAGTGGTTCATGAAGCGGCCGTTGTCGACCTCGTAGACCAGATAACCGGGCTTGTCGGGGCTCGGATAGGCGTAGCGGTCGATGAGCTCCTTCATGGCATCAGGCAAACCGGGGTAGCTGTATGCCGGCACCAGCCGGTCGAAGTCGGGATTGAGCCGCCAGATCAACGCTCCCTTGGCGACGGGGGCTGCTGCGAAGACTCCCACCCCTTCGATCTCGCTCGCCGCGACATAGGTACTTATCAAAAGCATGATCGCCCGCGCTTGGTCATTTTCGTCATCCTATTCCGCCGGCTCCATGCCGTTGTAGGCGGCTTCTTCAAGTTCGCGCTTCAGCCGCTGCTCTTCGTGCGCCTTCGGCGTCACGAAGCGGCCGAGCAGGAGATAGGCGACCGGGGTGAGAAACAGCGTCGACACCGTGGCCATGCCGAGCCCGCCGACAATCACCCAGCCGAGCGCGATGCGCGCCTCCGCACCCGCGCCTGAAGCCAGCACCAGCGGCAGCCCGCCGAGCACGGTGCATATCATGGTCATCACCACAGGGCGCAGCCGGATGTTGGCGGCTTCCTCGATCGCCTGGCGAACGTCCATGCCACGATCGCGAAGCTGGTTGGCGAATTCGACGATCAGGATGCCGTTCTTGGCCATGATCCCAACCATCATGACAAGGCCGATCTGGCTGTAGGCGTTCAGGCTGGTTCCCGTGATCAGGAGCGCAAAAACGGCGCAGGCGATGCCGAGCGGCACGGTCGCCATGATGATGACGGCGCTGACGAAGCTTTCGAACTGCGCGGCCAGAACGAGCAGGATGATGACGAGGGCGAAGCCGAACACCGTCATCATCGCGTTGTTGGATTCGCCGAGCGTAGCCGCCTCGGCGAGCGGCAGGATCCGGCTGCCCGGGGGAACGAGCGGCGCGGCGATTTCCTCGACGCGCTTCAGAGCGTCGCCAAGCGCGAAGTCGGGCCGCAGGTTGGTGGTGATGGCGACCGAGCGCAACTGCTGCTCGCGCGCCAGCGAAGGCGGCACCGCCTTTTCGGTCAGCGTGGCGATCGAGGCGAGCGGAACAAAACGCCCGTCGGTGGTTTTCAGGAAGATGTTCTCCATGTCCGTCGGGTCGTTGATCGGATTGCTGGTGGAGACAAGCTTCACCGCATAGGAGCGGTCGTTGATGAACACCTCGTCGATCTTGTTGCCGTCAAGCATGGCCTGGATTGCGCTGGACAGCCCGGCGATGTCGATGCCGAGGTCGGACGCCCGCTCGCGGTTGAACGAAACGGAAAGCTGCGGCTGCGTCGCATCCGTCGACAGCCGGGGCTGCTGGAAACGCGGATCCTTCTCCATCTCGGCGATGATCTTGTTGGCCGCGTCGCCCAGTTCCGTATAGCCGTTCGAGCCAATGACGGCGAACTGCAGGCCGTTGCCTGCGCCGCGGATGCCCAAGCTGTTGGGCGTCACTGGAAAGGCGCGCACGCCCGGCACTTCGGCGACCAGCGTGGCGATGTCGGCCATGATTTCCTGCTGGGTGCGCGTGCGCTCGTCCCAGGGAGCCAGCGCCATCACCATGAACGCGCTGTTGACCGAGCCGCCCTGCCCTGCATTGGCGAAGGTCGCCTGGATTTCGCCGGAATCGCGCAGCGGCTGGATGAGTTGCTCGATGCGCTTGAGCTGCTGCGTCGTGTAGTCGAGGCTGACTCCCTGTGGCGCGTTGATGCGCAGCATCGCCCTCGAGCGGTCTTCGGGCGGCGTCAACTCCTGGCGCAGGAGTCCGAACGCGCCGTAGGCGGCGCCCGCGAACAGAACCGACACAAGAACCACGATCAGCGGCGCGTTGAGGCAAGCGCGGAGGCAACGCCGGTAAAGCCCGGCAAGCGCGCTGCCCGCCTTGCCCATAACACCGCCGCGGTGCTCGCCGGTGTGATCCTTCATCATTCGGGACGCGAGCATCGGGCACAGCGACAGCGCCACAATGCCGGACAGGATAACCGCGATCGCCAGCACGAAGCCGAATTCCCGGAACAGGCCGCCGGTCTGGCCGGGCAGGAACGAGAGCGGCACGAAGACCGCGACCAGCGTCGCCGTCGTGGCGACCACCGCGAAGAACACCTCCTGCGTGCCAAGAACGGCGGCCGCGCGTGGCCCCATGCCCTCGTTGCGGCGGCGCACGATGTTTTCCAGCACCACGATGGCGTCGTCGACGACCAGACCCGTGGCCAGCACCAGCGCGAGCAAGGTCAATATGTTGATCGAGAAGCCAACCAGGTAGATCGCCGCGATCGTGCCGATGAGCGCAACCGGCAGTGCGAGGCCCGGAATAAGGGTCGCGCGCAGGTCGCGCAGAAAGAGATAGATGACCAGGAGCACGATGGAAGCCGAGATCATCAGCGCGATCTCGACCTCGTGAACGGCGCCGCGCACGAAGACGGCATCGTCGCTAGTGACACGGATGCTCATGCCTTCCGGCAATGTCTTCTGGATACTGGCGACCGCCGCGCGCACGCCATCGGAGATGTCGAGCGTGTTGGATTCCGCCTGCCTGATGATGCCGAGCCCGATGCCCGTCTTGCCGTCCGACCGCAACGCGGACTGCGCGATGTCAGGCCCGAGCGTTACCGTCGCCACGTCGCCGAGCCGGTTCTGGTCGCCGATCATCAGCGCCTCGAACTGCTCGGGCGTGATGACATCGGCGGTGGCCCGCACGATGATGTTCTGGTCTGTGGTGGTCAGCGCGCCGGCGGGCGTATCGAGCGCGATCGAGGAAAGCGAGTTGCGCATGTCGGCGATGGTGAGGCCAAGGCTTGCAAGCTTCGACTGGTCGATGTCGATGCGGAATATCTTGTCGCGGTCGCCATAGGCCTGAACGTCGGCGACGCCAGGCACCGCCGACAGCGTGTCGATGATCTGGTCCTCTATCAGGATCGTCATGTCCTCGACCGACAGCGTGTCGGATGTGACGGCGAGCCGCATCACGGCGTCGGCGTTGGCGTCTGCCTTGACGATGCGCGGAGGGTCGGCGTCTTCTGGGAGCTGGTTGGCTACCCGCCCGACAGCGTCGCGCATGTCGGACGCCGCGACATCGAGATCGACACCATCGTTGAACTCGACGGTCACCCGGCTGCGGGCATAGGAGGAGGACGACGAGATCGACTTCACGCCGGAGACCCGGGAAACGGCGCTCTCCAGAACCGCGGTCAGTTCGCGGTCGATCGTCTCGGCGGCCGCCCCCTCGTAGTCGGCGGTGATCGTGATGACCGGGCGGTCGACATCGGGCAGTTCGCGCACCTCGACGCCGAACAGGGCCGCCAAGCCGGCGACCACGATCAGCGTGTTGAGCACGAAGGCGAGGATCGGCCGGCGCACGAAAAGCGCCGTCATGCCGGTTTCAGGGTGGGCGTTGCTTGCTTCCGACATGCGCGGGCCCCGCTACGATCCACTGCCGGCGGCAACCGGTGCGGCGGGATCGCCTTTTGCGATCAGCACGTCGGAGCCTTCGCGCACGGCGTGGACGCCTTCGGTCACGACCGTGTCGCCTGCGGCAATGCCTTCCGCCGCGACGAGCACGGTTTCGGTATTGCGCTGAACGATCCTGACCGGCGTGCGCTTGGCCTTGCCGTCGCGAATGACCCAGACGAAAGCGCCGTCGGTACCCCACTGGATCGCCAGCGGATCGACCGAGGGATAGGTATCGCCCGGAAAGCGAACTTCCACGCGAAACGACATGCCGGCGCGCAGAGTGTCCTTTTCGTTCGGGATCGAAGCCTGCACGAGGAGCGTGCGGCTCTTGTCGTCGACGCGGTTGTCGACGGCGCTGACCGAGCCCTCGACGATCTCTTCGGGCCGAGCGATTGGCGACGCGGTAAGCAACCCGCCGACGGCCATGCTGGCCGCGAAGCGCTCCGGTACATAGAAGTCGATCTTGATGCGCGAGCGGTCGTCGATGGTGGCGACCACTGTGTCGGTGGTGACATAGTTGCCGGCCTCGACCGGCAGGATGCCGACAATGCCTTCGATGGGCGCGGTGACGGAACGGCGATCGAGATTAAGCTGTGCATCGCGCAGCGCGAGTCGCGCGTTGCCGACGACGAGTTCGGCGTCTGTGACCTGAACCTGGGTGGCGGTGTTGGCGGTCTTCAGCGAGCGGATGCGCTCGAGCCTGGCCTCGGCGTCGGCAAGCGCGATCATGGCGCGGTCGAGCGCGATCTGCTCGACCTCGGAATCAAGCGTGGCTATCACAGTGCCGGCCTGGACGCGCCGACCGGATTGAACCTCTAGGCCGGTCACGCGTCCCGCAGTATAGGGCTTCACGGTGACGGAGTTGTTGGCGCGGCCGGTGCCGATTGCCGAAAGCCTGTCGTTGATCACCGAACTCGTCACCGTGGCGGTCACCACCGTTGTGCGCGGGCCGGAGGCATTTCTCGACTGCTGCTCGCCGGCGGCTGGCTGCCTTGCCGCAACGGCGCTGCCTGCCCATTCCAACCCCCAGCCGGCAAGGATCTCTGGCGCCCCGGGAAAGAACCTGACCCATGCTCCGGCCGCCACGACGATGGCCACAAGCGCGATCACGATCTGTTTCCAGGCTGCCATCTATACTCCGGTACAGGCGCGACGTCGGTCGCATGCATGCTGCTTTGGAAGAGGCGTCGTCGTGCCGCCCATGACTCCCTAGGCGCGTGTTATGACAATTTCGCGGCTGCAACGCACCCGTATTATCATTAAATCCCGGTAAGGTTGAAGGGCTGCGGACCTGCCAAGGCCTTGTTCACAAAAGCTTGTTCAGCGCAGATCTTCCATTTCGCCGATGCGCCGCGCGCTTTCGGATTCCAGCCGCCGCGTCAGTTCGCCGATCAGCATCTCCGCGACGACAAACAACGCGGCCGACGAATCCCAGGGCGACGGCACTGCGGTCCTGCCTGCGATAACGTGACGCGCGAGCCGAGCGATCGGCGAAAGCCATTGGTCGGTCACCAGGACGATGTGAACTCCCCGCTGATGGGCCTTTTCCGCGAAACGCAGCAGGCTCTCCTGGTAGCGGCGGATATCGAAGATCACGACGACATCGCGCTTTCCCATGTCGATCAGTCGATCCCGCCAATTGCTCTCCTGGCCCACCAGGTGAAGCACGCGCGGCCGGATGATGGTGAGGTGCGCCGCCATGTAGCGGGCGACCGGATCGGTAAAGCGGCCACCGACCAGAAACACGTCGGCGTTCGGCTGGGCAAGCAGCGTGACGATGTCCGCGATCTGCTTCTCAGAGACATGCCTGAAGGTTTCTCGGATATTCTCCAGCGTCGCCTCGACTGTCGCCGGCATCCGTCCCTTCCGCGATGGCTGTGGCAGGCCTGCGCGGGAAGCCGGCGATTGCAACTGCGCGGCCAGTTCATCCTGCAGCGCTGCCTGGAATTCCGGATAGTTATGGAACCCGAGACGCGCCACGAAGCGCAGGATGGTCGGCGAACTGACCCCTGCCGCCTGCGAAAACTCCGCCACGGTCTTCAGGCCGATCACCGGATAGCCGGCGATCAATGCCTGCGCCGCACGCCGCTCGCCGGCGGGCATTGCATCGATGCGGTCGGAAATAAGCTCGGCGACGCCCTGCGGCATGTCTCTCCCCGCCGGTGATCGCGCCCGGCGCCTCCTGCTCCTGTGCGCTGCATCAAATCATGTTTGACAAAGCCGCCAAAGCTGTATGAAATCATCCATACGAGCGCAATGAAATAAAAAACGTATCGTAAGATACACCGCTTGCTGGGGACTTGAGGGTGAAGACAGGGCAGGGCAGGCGCGCCAGCGAAGGCGTGGTTCGGAAGGGTTTGGTCCGGGTGACCAACCGTTCCGGCACGTCCCCTTTGGTTATAATCTGCGAACACGCCACCAACTACCTGCCCCCGGAATACGGAATGCTCGGACTCGCCGAGGCTGACATGCTGCGCCACATCGCCTGGGACCCCGGCGCCCTGCCGGTATCCCTCAAGATGGCGGACCTGCTCGACGCGGTTCTGATCGAGGCTGGCGTGTCGCGGCTGGCGATTGACTGCAACCGGCCGCTCGATGCGCCGGACCTCATCCCGCAAATCAGCGAGAACACGACCATTCCAGGCAATACGGCGCTCACGGAAACGCAGCGCGCCGAGCGCATCGCGCTGTCCTGGACGCCATTCCACGAGACGGTCGAGGACCTGGTCGCTGAACGCCTGGCAGCCGGCCGCGAGACATGGCTGGTGACGGTCCATTCCTTTACGCCGGTCTACCGGGGCGTTGCCCGGCCGTGGCAGATCGGCATCCTGCACGACGACGACGAGCGCCTGTCCGCGCGGTTGATCGCAGCGCTCAAGCGCGTCGGCGACCTGACTGTAGGCGACAACCAGCCTTATTCTCCTGCCGACCGGGTTTATTTCACGCTGGAGCGCCACGCCCGCGCGCATGGCCTGCCCTGCGCGATGATCGAGATACGCAACGACCAAATCTCCGAAGAGAAAGATCAGCGGCGCTGGGCGGAATGCCTGGCGCAGCTTCTGGAGACGATTGCAACCGGGAGGGAATTCAGGCTGGAGACCACGGCATGAGCGATACCGGGACCGGACAGGAGCGCGCCGGGGGCAAAGTGCCCGCCGCGATCAGGAACTACGTGCGAATCGTTGATTCCATAAGCCGGTACTCCGGCCTGTTCGCCATGTATCTCATCTTCGCGATGATTGCGATCCTCAGCTATGCCTCGATCATGAAGGTGTTTTTCCTGCCGTCGCTGTGGACGGTCGAGATGGCCCAGTTCGTGATGGTCGCCTACTTCACTCTCGGCGGCGCCTACACGCTCAGGGAAGGCGACCATGTCCGCATGGATCTGCTGTACGGCGGCTTCACGATGCGTGGCAAGGCAAAGATGGATTTGACGACCTCATTCGTCCTGATCGGCTTTTTGGTCGTGCTGCAGATCGGCGGCGTCTCGTCTCTCATCTACTCCCTGCAGTACGGCGAAAAGAGCTTCTCATCATGGGCGCCCGTGATGTGGCCCGTTAAGGTCGTGCTCAACATCGGCATCTTCCTGACCTTGCTGCAGGCCGTCGCCATCTTCTTCAAGGATTGGACTTCGTTGCGGGGCGAGAAGCTGTCATGAGCTACGGCCTCATCGCAACGCTGCTCTTCTCGTCGATGATGCTGTTGCTTCTGACCGGGCAGCGCATATTCGCCGTCATCGGTTTCGTCGGCGCCGCCGCCGCCGTCCTGCTGTGGGGCGAAGGCGGCATCGAGATTCCCTTCACATCGATCATCAAGGTGATGAAGTGGTATCCGCTTCTGACCCTGCCGCTGTTCGTCTTCATGGGCTACATGCTGGCGGAATCCAAGATCGCCGACGACCTCTACAAGATGTTCCACGTCTGGATGGGTGGCCTTCGTGGCGGCCTTGCCGTCGGCACGATCTTCATGATGGTCATCATCTCGGCGATCAATGGTCTGTCCGTCGCGGGCATGGCGGTCGGGACGACGATCGCCCTGCCGGCGCTTCTGAGCCGCGGCTACGACAAGATAATGGTCACCGGCGTCATCCAGGCGGGCTCGACGCTTGGCATTCTCATTCCCCCAAGCGTCGTGCTCGTGCTGTACGGCATGATCGCAAGGCAGCCGGTCGGCAATCTCTGGATGGCCGGCGTGTTCCCGGGCCTGATCATGGCAACCCTGTTCATTCTCTACGTCGTCATTCGCTGCTGGCTCCAACCGAATCTCGGTCCACCGCTGCCGAAAGAGGAACGCGACCAGTATACGACCCGCGAGAAGCTCGCGCTGGCGCGCGCTGGCGTTGTGCCACTCGTCATCTTCGTCACCATGACCGGGCTGTTCCTGACTGGCGTAACCAGTCTCGTAGAGAGTTCCGCGGTCGGCGCGGTTTCTTCGATTCTCGCGGCCTGGTGGCGGGGCGGCTTAACCTACCAGATCATGCACGATACGGTAAGAAAGACGCTTGGTATTTCCTGCATGTTCTTCTGGATCATCACCGCCGCGCTGTGCTTCGGCGCTGTATTCGACGGGCTTGGCGCGGTCAGGTCGATCGAAGCGCTTTTCCTGGGCGAGATGGGACTGGAGCCCTGGCAGGTTCTCGTGCTGATGCAACTGACCTTCCTCGGGCTTGGCATGTTCCTCGACGACACCGCCATGCTGGTCATCGTCGCGCCGCTCTTCATTCCGCTCGCCGCGGCTCTTGGCTTCGATCTGGTCTGGTACGGCGTGCTCTACACGATCACCTGCCAGATCGCCTATCTGACACCGCCTTTCGGCTACAACCTCTTCCTCATGCGCGCCATGGCGCCGCCTGAGGTTACCCTGCCCGACATCTACCGGTCTGTCGTACCGTTCGTCGGGATCATGCTGCTGACGTTGTTGATCATCGGGATATTCCCGGAGATCGCGACCTGGCTGCCCAACTATGTTTATTCGAAATAGACCGCGGATAGTCGACCAACCAGACAAGGGGAATTAGAATGCAGAACAATCACAGCAGACGCAGCTTCCTGAAGAAGGCAGGCCTCGTCACGGCAGGCGCCGCCAGCGCGACAGCGCTCGCTGCTCCCGCGGTGATCGCGCAGACGCCGGTCAAGTGGCGGCTTCAGACGTATGCGGGCGCCGCGCTCGGCCCGCATGTCACCAAGCCGGCCATCGACATGTTCAACGCCACAGCCAAGGGCGAGATGGAGATCGAGCTCTATTACGCCGACCAGCTCGTGCCGACCGGCGAATTGTTCCGCGCCATGCAGGCAGGTACGATTGACGCGGTTCATTCCGACGACGACTCGATGGCCGCGCCCGTCGATATCTCGGTGTTCGGAGGGTACTTCCCCTTCGCAACCAAGCACATTCTCGACGTGCCGGTACTATTCAATCAGTACGGACTGGCCGACATCTGGCGTGACGCCTACGCCAAGGCCGGCGGCGTCGTCTGGATTTCAGCGGCCGGGCAGGATCCTTGCCACTTCAACACCAAGAAGCCGCTCAACAGCCTGGCCGACCTCCAGGGCCTGCGGCTCTACACTTTCCCGACAGCAGGCAAGTTCCTTGCCCAGTTCGGCGTCGTGCCTGTCTCAATTCCTTACGAGGATGTTCAGGTGGCAGTGCAGACCGGCGAGCTCGACGGCATGTCCTGGTCGGGCATCACCGAGGACTACACGGTGGGCTGGGCCGACGTGACCGACCATTTCACCACCAACAACATCTCGGGCGCGTGGATCGGGTCGTGGTTCGTCAACGAAAAGAAGTGGGCTGACACTCCCGAGCATCTGCAGAAGCTTTGGCTCGCCTGCGTCGACGCTGGCCACACCTACCGTAACCAGTGGTACTGGGGCGGCGAGTCCAAGTTGCGCGCCACCGGCGATAAGCTCAAGCTGACGACCATTCCGGCCGCCGAATGGGCGGAAGTCGAGAATGCTGCTCTTAAGTTCTGGGACGAGATCGCGGCCGAAAGCGAGACCAGGGCCAAGGTCGTCGGCATCTTCAAGGAGTACAACGAGATCCTGAAAAAGGCCGGCGGCGTCTACACGCAGGGCTGACGATGGACGATGCGGAGCTGGCATTGCACGCCGGCTCCGCATGCTGACGATTGAGTACGAGCAACGCGCGCGGAAATGCCGCGCGCATACAAGGATCGGTGACGCACATGGCCGGCAACCTAACATTCGACCAATTGAAGAAGGCAGTCGCGGAAGGCGGCATCGACACGGTGCTCGCCTGCGCCGTCGATATGCAGGGCCGCCTTGTCGGCAAACGTTTCCTGGCGAAATTCTTCGTCGAGAGCGGCTACGACGAGACACATGGTTGCAACTACCTGCTGGCCAACGACATCGATATGGAGCCGGTGCCGGGCTACAAGGCGGCGAGCTGGGCGCAGGGTTATGGCGACTTCGTCATGAAGCCAGACCTGGCGACCATCCGCAATATTCCCTGGCTGGAGAAGACCGCGCTGGTGCTCTGCGACCTGCAGGACCATCACACGCATGAAGACCTTCCCCATTCGCCGCGCGCCATCCTGAAGCGCCAGGTGGCACGGCTGAAGGAGCGCGGCTACGTCGGCTACTTCGCATCCGAACTGGAGTTTTATCTGTTCAACGAGAGTTATGACTCGGCACGCGGAAAGCACTGGCAGGGCCTCGCGACCGCATCGCCCTACATCGGCGACTACCTGATCGGCATCACCACCAAGGAAGAGGACGTGATGCGCCGCCTGCGCAACGAGATGGAGGCGGCCGGCATTCCGATCGAGAACTCCAAGGGAGAGGCTGGTCCGGGGCAGGAAGAGATCAACGTCCGCTACGCCGAGGCGGTTGACATGGCCGACCGCCACGTCGTCTTGAAGAACGGCGCCAAGGAAATCGCCGGCCAGATGGGCAAGGCGATCACCTTCATGGCAAAGTACAATTACGGCCTCGCCGGCAATTCCAGCCACATCCACAATTCGCTGTGGAGCGCCGACCGCAAGACGCCGCTGTTTCTCGACAAGAAGGGGCCGTGGGGCCTGTCGAAGATCGGCCAGAGCTGGGCCGCCGGCCAGATCAAATATGCACGCGAATACACCTGGTTCCTTGCACCGTTCGTGAACTCCTATAAGCGCTTCCAGGTGGCGACATGGGCGCCGACCCGCATCATCTGGAGCCGCGACAACCGAACGGCAGGCTTTCGTCTTTGCGGCGAAGGGACCAAGGGCGTGCGCATGGAATGCCGCATCGGCGGCGCCGACCTCAACCCGTACCTGGCCTTCGCGGCACTCATCGCGGCCGGCCTTGCCGGGCTCGATGAGAAGCTCGAGTTGCAGAAGCCGTTCGAAGGCGACGCCTACAAGGCAAGCCGTACGCCGGAGATACCCAAGACGCTGCGCGCCGCGACCGAGAGCCTGACGAAATCGAAGATGCTGCGCGCCGCCCTCGGCAACGACGTTGTCGACCACTACGTAAACACGGCCGAATGGGAGCAGTTCGAATACGATCGCCGCATTACGGATTGGGAACTGCATCGGGGATTTGAGCGGTATTAAACAACAATGCAACCTTTAAAAGTTGACAAAGTATGACTGGGCCCTTATGAAAGCCTTAACGGCCAGGTGCAGTGTCAACCGACAGGGAGCAGAAAATGAGCAAATACTATCGCCTGAAGGAATTCCTCGCCGGTCGGGGAGAGGATCATGTTCCGATGACGTTTGCGGATATCGAAAGAGTGCTCGAATTTCAGCTTCCGGCTTCGAAGCAGTATCCGGCATGGTGGAGCAACAATCCGAGCAACAACCCCATGACGAAGGAATGGCTTGAAGCCGGCTTCGAAACCGAGTCGGTCAACACAGCCAATGGCAAGCTCGTGTTCCGCCGCGTCCGTTCGCGGGGCAAGGGATCGGGCGGTTCATCGAGTGGCGCGCCATCGTCGCCGCGTCAGCGCCATCCCGGTTTTGGCTTCATGAAGGGGCTGATCACCTTCGAGAAGGAGTTTGATGTCGCGAAGCCATTTGACGACGAGCCATGGGATCGTGGCTACTTGGGTGAGGGTGATCGCAAATGAGCGATCAACCCGCTCTCCTGCTGGACACCTGCGCGGTGATCTTCATCGCGAATGGAACACGCATGAACGGAGAAGCAGAAGCCGAAATCTCGGAGGCGGCCTATGACGGCCGCCTTCATGTCTCTCCCATGTCCGCTTGGGAGATCGGCATAGCCGTCGCCAAGAATCGTCTCAAATTGCCTCTTGGGCCGCTTGAGTTTTTTCAGCGCTTCCTTACGCGGATGGAGGCGCAACTCAGTGCAGTTTCACCCGAAATCCTCATCGCATCGTCGTATCTGCCCGGCAACCTACACAGCGATCCGATGGATCGGATTCTGATTTCCACCGCGCGCAATTTGGACATGGTTCTCGTCACCCGCGACAATCCCATCCTCGATTACAGCGCTGACGGACATCTGCGTACACTTGCCTGCTGATCACCCGGAGTAAGTCACCTTGGAACCCATCAAACTCAAATCCCCCGTCGACGGCTCCATCTATGCCGAGCGGCCGGTCGCGACCGACGCCCAGGTCAACGCGGCCGTAGAGCGTGCGAAAGCGGCTCAAGTCGAATGGGCGAAGACGCCGATCGCAACGCGTGGCGGATACATGCTCGCCATGCTCGAGGCGCTCGTCGCGATGACCGACGAGATCGTGCCCGAGATCGCCTGGCAGATGGGGCGTCCGGTTCGCTACGGCGGAGAGTTCGGCGGCGTCAGGGAACGCACGCAATACATGGTCGAGATCGCGGAGAAGGCGTTGGCGCCGGTCCCCGCGTCGAATCCCAAGGACGGCTTTCGCCGCTACGTGAAGAAGGAACCGCTCGGCATAGTGATGGTCATCGCGCCGTGGAACTATCCCTATCTCACCGCCGTCAACACCATCGTGCCGGCCTTGATGGCCGGCTCGGCCGTCATCCTGAAGCACGCGGCGCAGACGCTGTTGGTCGGCGAGCGTTTCGCCCAGGCCTTCGAGAAGGCCGGGCTGCCCAAGGGCGTATTCCAGAACATCTTGCTGAACCACGTCCAGACCGAAAAGCTTCTCGGCTCCGGCAAGATCGACCATGTCAACTTCACCGGCTCGGTCGCGGGCGGCCGCGCCATCGAAAAGGCCGCCGCCGGCACCTTCATGACGCTCGGGCTGGAACTTGGCGGCAAGGACCCGGCCTATGTGCTGCCGGACGCCAAGCTCGACTTCGCGGTCGCCAATCTGGTCGACGGCGCCTTCTACAATTCCGGCCAGTGCTGCTGCGGCATCGAACGCGTCTACGTCCACGAGAAGGTCTATGACGAGTTTGTCGAGGGCTTCGTCGCCGAGACCAAGAACTATGTGGTCGGCAATCCGCTCGAACAGGCGACCACGATGGGGCCGATGGCGCAGGCGCGTTTCGCCGACCTGATCCGCGAGCAAAAGGCCGAAGCGCTGCGCAAGGGCGCGACCGCGCACATCAACATGAAGGTGGCTAACGACACTGCCGGCTCGCCCTATCTCGCTCCCGAGGTGCTGACCGAGGTCAACCATCAGATGTCGGTCATGCGCGAGGAAAGCTTCGGCCCCATCGTCGGCATCATGAAGGTGAGGGGCGACGAGGAAGCCATCGCGCTGATGAACGACAGCCCCTACGGGCTTACCGCTTCGATCTGGACGTCCGATACCGAGCACGCGATTGCAATCGGCGATCGTGTCGAGACGGGCACCGTGTTCATGAACCGCTGCGACTATCTCGATCCGGCGCTGGTCTGGACCGGCGTCAAGGACACCGGCAAGGGCGCCGGGCTGTCGGAGATCGGCTACGACAACCTGACCCGCCCCAAAAGCTATCACCTGCGCGAAAAAATCTGAGCCCCGAAAGCCCTGCCATGACCAAGCTCGTCTCCAAATGGAACTACCCGACCACCGTTCGCTTCGGTGCGGGGCGTATCAAGGAACTGCCCGACGCGCTGGCGTTTGCCGGCATCAAGCGGCCGCTCTTCGTCACAGACCCGGGGCTCGCAAAGCTGCCGGTCGTCGCTTCGACATTGAAAATCCTCGACGGCGCAAAAATACCCTATGCGGTATTTTCCGACGTCAAGGCGAACCCGGTCGGCTCCAACCTCGACGCGGGCGTTGTCGCGTTCAAGAAGGGCAAGCATGACGGCGTCATCGCGTTCGGCGGCGGCTCGGGGCTGGACCTCGGCAAGCTGATCGCCTTCCAGGCCGGCCAGACCCGTCCGGTCTGGGATTTCGAGGACATCGGCGACTGGTGGACCCGCGCCAATTCCGACGCCATCGCGCCGATCGTGGCGGTGCCAACCACCGCCGGCACCGGCTCCGAGGTCGGCCGCGCCGGCGTACTCACCAACGAGGCGACGCACACCAAGAAGATCATCTTCCACCCGAAACTGCTGCCGGCGATCGTGATCGCCGACCCCGAACTGACCGTGGGCATGCCATCCTTCATCACGGTCGGAACCGGCATGGACGCGCTTGCACACTGCCTCGAAGCGTACTCGGCGCCCGGCTACCATCCGATGGCCGACGGCATCGCCCTTGAAGGGATGCGCCTCGTCTTCGAAAACCTGCCCAAGGCGGCAGCGAACGGAAAGGACATCACGGCGCGCGCCAACATGATGGCAGCCGCGGCGATGGGCGCCGCCGCCTTCCAGAAGGGGCTCGGCGCGATCCACTCCCTGTCGCACCCGATCGGCGCGCTCTACGATACGCACCACGGCATGACCAACGGCGTCTTCATGCCCTACGTGCTCGCCTTCAACCGGCCGGCGATCGAGGAGCGCATCGCACGCGCCGCCGCCTACATCGGCATCAAGGGCGGCTTCGACGGTTTCGCGAAGGCTATCCTGAAGCTGAGGAAAGACCTCAAGGTTCCGCACACTCTGCCCGACTTGATCAAGGGGCTGAAGATGGACGCCAAACGCAAGGCGGAGATCGCAGTGATGGCGGTGGCCGATCCAAGCACCGGCGGCAACCCGGTCAAGCTTACCAAGAAGGCGGCGCAGACGCTGCTCGACAACGCGATTGCCGGAAAGCTCTGAAGGCTGTCGCACGCGGACCGGCAATGGTCGCAAACGGGAGGAGAAAACAGAAATCCAGACAATCACGAATGATTAGCCGAGAAATAAACTCGGCGACGATTGCTACAGTCTCGAAAAAGGGGTTAACTTTTCGCGCCTTGGGGGCGTCACGGTCCAATATTCATCGGACTGTCACATGATAGCGCTACCGCATCCGAGGCGTCGAATGGCGTCAGTTCAACGGAGAGAACACATGTTCAATTTCACGGGGAAAGTACTTTCCCTCACGGCCGTGTCCCTGATGGTGACGACGGCAATCGCGTCGGCCCAGTCGGCCGAGCTCGTCGCAGCCGCCAAGGCGGAAGGCATGCTCACCACCATCGCGCTGCCGCATGACTGGTGCGGCTACGGTGCCGTCATCGCCGGCTTCAAAGCCAAGTATCCCGAGATCACCGTCAACGAACTGAACCCCGATGCGGGTTCCGCCGACGAGATCGAGGCGATCAAGGCGAACAAGGACAACAAGGGCCCGCAGGCGCCCGACGTGATCGACGTCGGCCTCGCCTTCGGCCCCTCGTCCAAGACCGAAGGTCTGATCCAGCCGTACAAGGTTGCGACCTGGGACGAGATCCCGGACAACATCAAGGATCCGGAAGGCTACTGGTACGGAGACTATTACGGTGTGATGTCGCTTCTGGTGAACAAGGACCTGGTTAAGAACACGCCGACCGACTGGTCCGACCTGCTGAAGCCCGAATATGCCGGCCAGGTTGCGCTGGCAGGCGATCCGCGCGCCTCGAACCAGGCAATCCTCGGTGTGCTCTCCGCCGGTCTGGCGGCAGGCGGCAAGGCAGGCAAGGAAGCCGGCGAGAAGGGTCTCGAATACTTTGCCGCGCTGAACAAAGCCGGCAATTTCGTTCCCGTAATCGGCAAGGCCGGCACGCTTGCACAGGGCGCGACCCCGATCGTCGTGATGTGGGACTACAACGCACTCGCCGCGCGCGACACGCTGGCCGGCAACCCGCCGGTCGAAGTCGTGGTGCCAAAGTCGGGCGTGCTCGCCGGCGTCTATGTCCAGGCGATCAGCGCTTACGCGCCGCATCCCAATGCAGCCAAGCTCTGGATGGAGTATCTCTATTCGGATGAAGGCCAGCTTGGATGGCTGAAGGGCTACTGCCACCCGGCCCGCTTCAACGCGATGGTCGCGGCGGGCAAGGTGCCGCAGGAGCTGCTCGACGCCCTGCCGCCGGCAGCGTCCTACGAGGCCGCGTACTTCCCGACACTCGACGAAGTGAACGACAACAAGGCCGCCGTCACCGGCGCTTGGGATTCCGTCGTTGGCGCCAACGTCCAGTAAGGGCTAGACGACAATGCGTCCGCCCTTGCCATGCGTGGGGGCGGACGGTTTTCGACTGCAAAGGCAGACGACCGACAGGGACGCGTTATGGCATCGGACACTGGACGCATGACGGCGCCTGCGCGCTGGCGATTCCCAGTGAACTGGCTCGGGCTGCTGCCGTTCGCGGCTTTCGTGACCCTCTTCCTCATCCTGCCGACGATGAAGATCGTCGTCGGCGCTTTCCAGACGCCCGATGGCGGCTTCACACTCGCCAATTTGCGGGGCCTCAACACTCCCTCGATCCTCGCGGCCTACTGGATCTCGATCCGGATCAGCGTCGCATCCGCGCTACTTGGCTGCGCCGTCGGTTTCGCCATGGCCGCAGCCATGGTTCTCGGCAACCTGCCGCGCGCGATCCGCGGTCCGCTGCTTACCTTCTCCGGTGTCGCGTCGAACTTCGCAGGCGTGCCGCTCGCCTTCGCTTTCCTCGCCACGCTCGGTCCGGTCGGACTTGTAACCGTGTTCCTGCGTACCGAACTCGGCATCGACCTGAGACTGCTCGGCTTCAATCTCCTGAGCTTCTGGGGCCTGACGCTGACATATCTGTTCTTTCAGATACCGTTGATGATCCTCATCATCACTCCTGCTCTGGACGGGCTGAAGCGCGAGTGGCGCGAGGCGGCGGAAGTCCTGGGAGCAACCGGCTTCCAGTACTGGCGCATGGTCGCGCTTCCGATCCTGTTTCCCTCCCTGCTCGGCACCTTCGCGCTGCTCTTCGCCAATTCTTTCGGCGCGGTCGCGACGGCGATCGCGCTCACCGGCTCGTCCCTGTCGATCGCGCCGATCCTGCTGTTCGCGCAGATTCGTGGCGACGTGCTGGGCGATCCGCATCTGGGCTATGCGCTAGCCTTCGGCATGATCGTCATCACCGGCATCGCCAACGGCATCTACATCTGGCTGCGCGCGCGCTCCGAGAGGTGGCTCAAATGACGCGGCTTTGGTCGTGGGGCGCGCTGCTCATCGGGCTCGCCTATTTCATCCTGCCGCTGGTCGGCATGACCGAGTTCAGCCTCAAGATGCGGCGCGGCGAATACTCCTTCGACGCCTATGCCAAGGTGCTCGGCGATCCACGCTTCCAGGAGACCTTCACCTATTCGGTCACAATGGCGCTGTTCACCATCGCGTTCGGCGTGCTGCTGGTGGTTCCGACCGCCTACTGGGTGCGGCTCAAGGTGCCGCAGGCGCGGCCTTTCATAGAGTTCGTGACGCTGCTGCCGCTGGTTATCCCGGCTATCGTCATCGTCTTCGGTTACATCCGGCTCTACAATACATCGAGCTGGCTTCCCTTGACGGGCACGGCGACGGGCACCAACGTGCTCCTGATGTTCGGCTACGCGACGCTGGCCCTGCCCTACATGTACCGCGCGGTGGATACCGGTCTGCGCACCATCGACGTCGGGACGCTGACCGAGGCGGCACAGTCGCTCGGGGCGGGCTGGACGACGATTCTCGCCCGCGTGATCCTGCCGAACGTGTTGGTGGCGGTGCTGTCCGGCGCCTTCCTGACCTTCGCCATCGTCATCGGCGAGTTCACCCTGGCGGCGCTGCTCAACCGTCCGGCCTTCGGTCCTTACATGCAGCTGCTCGGCGCCAACCGCGCCTATGAGCCGGCGGCGCTGGCGGTCATCTCCTTCTCCATAACCTGGCTCTGCATGGGCCTCATCCAGATTGTCTCGCGGCTCGCCCCCAAGCCGCCGAACCGACCGAACTGAAGCGAGCGCAGCAGATGTCCGAATCATTCCTTTCGATCCGTAACGTCCGCAAGTCGTTCGGCACGACCACAGTCGTGCAGGATTTCAGCCTCGATGTTGGTTCCGGCGAGTTCGTTTCGTTTCTCGGGCCGTCGGGCTGCGGCAAGACGACAGTGCTGCGCATGGTCGCGGGCTTCGAGGAGCCGACCTCGGGCTCGATCGTGGTTGGCGGCAAGGACATTACTCGGCTGAAGCCGAACCAGCGCAACGTCGGCATGGTGTTCCAGGCCTATGCGCTGTTCCCGAACCTGACAGTGGCGCAGAACGTCGGCTTCGGCCTGAGGGTTGCGGGGATCGCGAAGGCGGATTGCGACGCCCGAGTGAAGGAAATGCTGGCGCTGATCAAGCTGCCGGAGTTCGGCGATCGCTATCCCTATCAACTGTCCGGGGGCCAGCAGCAGCGCGTGGCGCTCGCCCGCGCGATCGCGCCGAAGCCCAAGCTGCTCCTGCTCGACGAGCCGCTGTCGGCGCTTGATGCCAAGGTGCGCGTGTCGCTGCGCGACGAGATCAGGGCGATCCAGAAGGAACTCGGCATCACCACCGTCTTCGTGACGCACGACCAGGAAGAGGCTCTGTCCATCTCCGACCGGATCGTCGTCATGTATGGCGGTAAGGCGGAGCAGGTCGGCACACCGTTCGAGATCTACAACCGGCCCGCGACCAAATTCGTTGCCAATTTCGTCGGCACGCTCAATGTGCTGGAAGGCACCGTCACCGACCCGTCAACGGGAGCGGTTCAGGTCGGCGCCAACAACGTGATGCTCAAGGGCAAGCTGAACGGTTCGAAGGCCGGCGACACGGTTTCGCTGGCGCTGCGGCCCGAGGCGATTTCGCTCGGTCGCCAGCCCGGGCGCGACGCCACGCTCGGCGGCGAGATTTCAGAGGTCAGCTTCCTCGGCTCGGTCATCCGCGTCCGCGTCGGCGTCGGCAAGGACCGCGTCTCGCTCGACACGTTCAACAGCCCGGCGTCGCCGCCGCCGACGGTCGGCGAGAAAGCCGAGATCAGCTTCTCGCCCGAGGACGTGCTGGTACTGCATTAGCCCGATCCAGGAATTCAGTTAATTCGCGTTTCCCTGCGAGGGCCATGCACGGTGGTTTCCAGCGCGACCAACTCGGCCCGGTTGCGGCCATTGTACTTTGCGTCGTAGAGCCTTCGATCGGCAACCTTGTAGAGTGTGGCGAAATCGGTGGCTCGGCTGCCAGCGAATGTCGCGCCGCCGATGCTCACTGACAGCGGACAGGATATGCCGCCGGGAGAGAAATTTGTCGCGGCGACCGTCCTGAGTATGCGCTGCGCCACGGTTGCCGTATCCACCGGCGAAACTCCCGGCAGAAACACGCCGAACTCTTCGCCGCCCATCCGGCCGACAAGGTCGATGTCGCGCACCGTTTCCCTGATGCTCCCGACGATGATCCTGAGCGCCTCGTCGCCGACATCGTGGCCGAACCGGTCATTGACCGACTTGAAATGGTCCACGTCCAGGACGAGCAGTGCACCCTGGTGCCTCTCGTCGTACATTGTGGCGAACTTCTCAAGATACGCGTCGACCAGCGTCGTGAAGGCAGCGCGGCTGAGGCAGGACGTCAATCCGTCGGTGGAAGCGATCTGCATGAGCCGTTCGTTGGCGATCGCAAGTTCGCGCAGCTTGCCAAGCAGGAACAGGAAGAATGGCGGTGCCAGAAGCAAGGGTATGATGACATTGTTTATAGGATTGCCGCCCCATCTCCAACGCCCCTCGGCAAAGGAATAGCTGTCGTAAATGAGGGCGACCACGATGCAGCAGAGCGTGCCCAAAGTGGTCAGGACGAACACGCGCGCCCAGCTTTTCCGCGAAAAGTCGATCCGGTGCATGGAGGAAGCCTACCCGCCGATTGTTAACGGAAAGCCAAGGGCAGCGGTTGAAACATCGGGCCATTCCGCGATAGGACGCCCTCTCGACCAGTGTGACGTCCCTCGCCGCTGGCGAACGCACAGGACCCAAATGTCTTTGCCCCCACCCAACGGCAAGATCGCGCTGATGACCGGCGTTACCGGACAGGACGGCAGCTATCTCGCCGAATTTCTGCTCCACAAGGGTTATGTCGTACATGGCGTCAAGCGGCGCACATCGTTGTTCAATACAGCGCGGATCGACCATCTGTTCGACGGCGAGCCGGGCAAGGCCGGCCGCTTCATCCTGCATCACGGCGACATGACGGACTCGTCGAGCCTTACCCACATCATACAGCAGGTCAGGCCTGATGAACTCTACAACCTCGCGGCACAGAGCCATGTCGCCGTATCATTCGAGGAACCCGAATACACCGCAAATTCCGACGCGCTTGGCACGCTGAGGCTGCTGGAAGCGATCCGCATACTCGGGCTGGCCGACAAGACCCGCTTCTACCAGGCTTCCACTTCCGAGCTTTACGGATTGGTGCAGCAGACTCCGCAGACCGAGACGACGCCCTTCTATCCGCGCAGCCCTTACGGCGTCGCCAAGCTCTATGCCTACTGGATAACGGTGAACTACCGTGAGGCCTACGGGCTGTATGCGTGCAACGGGATCCTGTTCAACCACGAGTCGCCAGTGCGTGGCGAAACCTTCGTCACGCGCAAGATCACGCGTGCGCTGGCGCGCATCAAGCTTGGCGTTCAGGACCGGCTGCTTCTTGGCAATCTCGATGCGCGGCGCGATTGGGGCCATGCGCGGGATTATGTCGAGATGCAGTGGCTGATGCTTCAGCAACCGCAACCGGAGGACTTCGTCATCGCAACCGGCGAGCAGCGCAGCGTGCGCGATTTCGTCGACGCGGCTGCCAAAGTGCTCGACATGGAGTTGCGTTGGGAAGGCGAGGGTCTGGAAGAACGGGCGCTGACGCCGGACGGCCGCGCGATCGTCGCCGTCGATCCGCGCTATTTCCGCCCCGCCGAAGTGGGGACGCTGCTTGGCGACGCGTCCAAAGCGCATGCGAAGCTGGGCTGGAAGACCAAGACGACTTTCGAGCAACTGGTCGAGGAGATGGCACTTGCCGATCTCGAGGCAGCGGAGTTGTCCGTGAGGTCGAACAGCCGTGGCTGAAGAGCGTTACGGCCTTGCCGGCAAGCGGGTGTTCGTCTGCGGCCACGGCGGCATGGTCGGCGGCGCGATCGTACGCCGGCTAGCCCGGCAAGACTGCACGCTGCTCACCGCGCCGCGCGCCGATCTCGATCTGAAGGATCAGGCCGCCGTCGACCGCTGGATGGCCGACAACCGCCCACAGGCGGTGTTCCTCGCAGCTGCCAAGGTCGGCGGCATCCTCGCCAACGCGAACGCTCCCGCCGACTTCCTCTATGACAACCTCATGATCGAGGCGAACGTCATTTCGGCGGCCCACCGCGCCAGCGTCGAGAAGCTTCTCTTCCTGGGCTCGTCCTGCATCTATCCGAAGTTCGCCGAGCAGCCGATCCGCGAGGACTCGCTCCTGACCGGCCCGCTTGAGCCGACGAACGAATGGTACGCGATCGCCAAGATCGCCGGGATAAAGCTCTGCCAGGCCTATCGCCAGCAGCATGGCGCCGACTTCATCTCGGCGATGCCGACAAATCTCTATGGACCGGGTGACAATTTCGACCTTGCGACCAGCCATGTGCTTCCCGCGCTGATCCGCAAGGTGCATGAGGCCAAGCTTTCAGGCGCGCCGAACGTGACACTGTGGGGAACCGGCACGCCGCGCCGCGAATTCCTGCATGTCGACGACTGCGCCGAGGCTTTGGTATTCCTGATGCAAGACTATTCCGGCACCGAACACGTCAATGTCGGCAGCGGCAGCGACCTGACCATCCTGGAACTCGCCCAGACCATATGCAGGATCGTCGGCTACGGCGGACCGATCGTGACGGATCCGTCAAAACCCGACGGCACGCCGCGCAAGCTGATGGATGGCAGCAGGATCGCGGCTATGGGATGGCAGCCCAGGATCGGTCTCGAGGACGGCATCCGATCGACCTATGAGAATTTCCTACGGCAGGCCGATGGATAGTCGCCTTGAGGCCCCGCGCCTCACCCGTCCATGCGGAACCATGAACTTGGCGCGATGTCCGGATTGTCGATTTTCAGATCGATGAACCATCGTTTCGGGGCAACGACGATCTTGTCCGGCGACGGATTGAGCCAAGCGCCCCACCACGAGAAGGAAGAATTGGCGATGACGTGGTGCCGGCAGGCGCTCATCAGGCGCATGTCCTCGTAGTTCTTGTCCGGGCCATTGTGCGCCACCACGCGCTTCTCGAAGGGCAGGACAAGATTGTCGCGCGTCAATTCCGGCTCGTCCGAGAAGACATAGACTACCGGCTCAACCGCCATCCTCGATGCGATCAAATCGATTGCGTCGGAGTAGTACTTCGCCGTTGGCGAGCCGAATTGCGCCTGGACTTCCGGTCGGAGGTAGTCGCCGCGGCGAATATGCAGCGAAATCGCCGGCGCCGCTCTGATCCGTTCGAGATGATCGGCATTGTCGGGATCTGGTGGCGTGGTGAACTGGAAATCCGTGCGGATCGTATCGGCCGCATCCGCGAAAAATCGTTCCGATTGCCAGTAGCCTGCCAGATAGACATCAGTCAGAGGCGCAAGCAATGTTTTGTCGAAGCCTGGCCCCCTTTGCTCCACCAGCCGTGGACGGAGCCGCAACTTGCGCCAGAAATAGTGCCTGATCCGCTGGCTTTTGCGTTGCGGCGGCAGCGGTCCCGAACTGAGCGCTCTTTCTATGTTGAAATGTCCAAGGCCGTAAGCCCGCTCATTTGTCTCTTGGTCGCCCGGCGGAACCTTGTTGAACCTTTTTTCGGCAGACCGCGTCTGCCGTGATCGTATGCGAAGGCAAACCTAGAGTACCATGAAATCCGTCCGCTTTTCGATTCCGGAACGCCCCCGCCATGATTGACAGACTGTTGAAATGGTTGGGCCTGCGGACAAGGCATCGAGAACCCATCGAGCTTTTGAAGAGAGGCCTGGGCAGCAAGCTTGGCCTCTCCACGGCAATTCATGTCGGTGCTCATTTCGGCGAGGAACGCGCCGACTACGAGGCGCTTGGCTTCTCCGAGGTCCTCTGGATCGAGGCGTCTCAAGTCGACTTCCGTGAACTCGTTGCGCGGCTTTCCGTCAAATCTGGCGCTGCCACGAGGCACACGACGGTCAACGCGTTTGTCGCGGACTCAAGTGGTCAAACTGTTCGCCTCAGGCGCTTCAGCAACGATGGTGCCTCCAGTTCGATCTATGCAGCAACCCCTTTGTTCAAGCGCTATTGGCCGAGCGTGGAAGATACAGGAATTTCCGAGGAAGTCGTGACGGCGACACTGGATGACATCGCGATTGAAAACGGATTCGCCAAGCCGGATCTGCTTGTCGTTGACGTGCAGGGTGCGGAGCTTCTCGTCCTGAAGGGCGGGCAGGCGGTTCTAAGGCAGGTCAAGGCCGTCATTGTCGAAGTGTCCCGTGGGAGATTTTACGAAGGTGGGGTGCTATACCCCGAACTGCGCGACTATCTCGTGGCACACGGCTTTCGCGAGGCGCAGAAGGCGCTGGGGCACGGCGACCAGCTCTACCTGCGAAGGGACACAATGCCCCTTGGCTGGTTTCGGGTATTGCGTCCGGCATGAGATGGAGACGATCTGCTTGAAGACCACTACACTCGATGAATTGCAGGCGATGGTCGGGCAGGAAAGCGGGCTGTCGCCTTGGCGCACCGTCACGCAGACCATGATCGACCAGTTCGCCGATGCAACCGACGACCATCAGTTCATCCATTGCGACCCGGCGCGGGCCAAGACGGAAACACCGTTCGGTGGCACGATCGCGCATGGCTTCCTGACGCTTTCGCTTCTATCGGCCTTCGCCTTCGAAACGGCGCCCAAGGTGGAAGGCGCCGATATCGGTATCAATCAGGGCTTCGACACGGTGCGCTTCGTCGCGCCCGTCAAGACAGGGTCGCGCATCAGGGCGCGGTTCAAACTGGCCGACCTCAAGATCCGCCCGTCCGGCTGGATACATGTGACCAACGACGTCACCATCGAGATCGAAGACTCGGTTAAGCCAGCCCTTACGGCCCGCTGGCTGACGCTGACGTTCGTGCCGCCCAAATCGGCCTAATCGCCCCCAAACCAACAAGGAGAGAGCGCGTGGCGCAGATCAGCATCATCGTGGAATTCGAAACGCAGGAAGGACGCGAGGAGGAATTCACGTCGCTGATGAAGGACCATGCGCGGCGCACACTCGCGGAAGAGCCCGGCTGCCTGCGCTTCGAGGTGTTGAAGATCGTCGATCCGGAAGGCGCGCCGGTGCCTGGCCTTGTGATGGTCAACGAGCTTTACGCCGACAAGGCCGCGCTTGCACAGCATCGCGGCAATCCGCGCATGGGCGGGCTGCGAAATGCATACACACCCATGATCAAAACGCGCAGGCTGATCATCGCCGAAGTCTTGTCAGATGCTGGCGAGGAAAAGGGACTGACGCCCGCTCAGCTCAACGCTTCGAACGACGGCTGAAAGATCAAGCGATCCAGGTCGTCAGCGGCGCGCCATCATCGTGACGAGCAGGCCTGCCACCGCAAGACCGACGACGGCTGCGGTCATGGCCGGATTGTCGCGCGCCACTTTCTCAGCTGCCCTCGCCTGCTTACGCACCAGCGGCAGTGCATCCATGAAGCGTTCGCGAAATTCGCCGTAGACGTCGCCAGCGGCGTCGCGGGCGTCGTCATACGCGGCCGAGCCGCGCTTGCCGGCCGCTTTCCTGAGCGATGCAAGTTCTTTGGTCAGCCGTGCGACCTGCGCTTCGAGATCGTCTTCGATGTCGCCGCGGAAACGTGAGAAAGCGGAAGCCATGTGTTTCGTCCTTTCAAATGGGGAGTGAACACCAAACGAGCGCCGCGTGGTTTCGTTCCGGCACCAGCGCTGAATAGAGAGCCTTGGAAAGAGGCCCTCCTATTTTTGCCGCTTCTTCGGGCCGCCCGGAATCGACGACGAGATCGCGGACACCGGGTCGCTCGCCGGAAACGAGTCTTCCAGCGCCTCTTCCAGTTCTTCATCAAGTTCCTGCTTGGGCGACAGTGGAGGTTGCTTGGCACGCTCGCGTTCGAGCGATTTCACCGCAGGTGACTTTTTTGCGCCGTTCGGCGTCTGCTTGCTTGCCATATCAGTGGGTCCTCGCTGCGCTCTTTTTTTTTGACTAAAGATAGCGGAGGAATCCCGCAGCGCCAGTCTGCCATCAACCAACACGGCATTTCTCCGAAAACCGCAGTGAACCTTTCTCCGAGCCCGCACCACTCAGATGCACCAGGCCAGCAAGGCCGGTTCAACGCAACAACGGAGAAATGAAATGAAGACCTTTGCAATCCTCGTCGCCGCGGCGACCATGACGGTTTCCATCAACTCGATGAAGGCGGAAGCCAGCCCGCTGAGCGACTGTTACGATGACGCCATTGCCGCCTGCGGCTTCCTCTGGCCGGGCCAGAACTCCGGCGACGCCGGATATTCAAGCTGTGTCAGCAGCGGGATGGACCTCTGCGACGGCGCCAACAACAGCACCGGCAGGATCAACGGATTCAAGGCTGCTACCCCGAAGGCGAAGCTCAAGTTCCGTTCGAACTGAGCGGTGCGCCTGGAACGACCGGAGCGGCTCGTGCACCGACCCGCTCCGGTCATTGCTTCACGCGGCGGCGTCGCGCGCCGCTTCGGACAGGAAGGTGAAGACGTAGTCGGAGAAGGAGCGCCAGCACTCGACGCGAAACGCATCCTCGCCGGTGCGCAGCACAACGATCTCGGCCTTTCCAAGGATGGTGCGCGAGCACCCCCCGACAGGGAAGGCTGCAAGCGACAGGTCTTGCGGGCAACCGGCGTTGATCGTCGCGGCAGCGCCGGGTCCCGTCACCGAAATCGCGATATTGCGATGCGAAATGCCGACCGCCGAATGCAGCACATCGGCGCCGGCGCAGGCGTCCAGTGGATCCTTTGACCCATCGTCGATCACCAGCCATTCGTCGGGCCCGAGCCACAGCGCGGTCCGGCTGCCCTTCGACGCCGAGGTCTTCGGCTTCTGCGGCAGGATCAGTCCCAGCGCCTTCGAAAGCGCCGCGGCCGAACCGGCCGGCGCACGCAGGGAGATGCGGTGGGCGGGCGGCAGCACCGCGAGCTTGACGCCTTGTCCCGAGAACTCCCGACCGGCGAGCGCCGGCATGCGGATTGCCTCCGACGACTTAGCCATTGAGGCGTCCTCCCTTTTCGTCGAAGAACACCGGCGAGCAGACCTCCACCTCGATCGCACCTGATGGCATCGGCACGAACAGCGTCTCGCCCATGCGCGAACGCCCGTCGACAAGCAGCGCCATGGCGATGGACCGGCCGCAATTCTGCGACCAGCAGCTCGAGGTGACGTGGCCGATCATGGTCATCGGGATCGGCTGGGCGGGATTGGCGACGATCTGCGCGCCTTCTTCAAGCACGGTGTTCGGGTCCTTCGTCTTCAGGCCGACAAGCTGCTTGCGCCCGGCAGCGACGAGATCGGGTCGCGTCAGGCCGCGAATGCCGACGAAATCGGTCTTCTTCTTGCCCACCGCCCAGTCGAGCCCGGCGTCGTTGGGCGTCACCGTGCCGTCGGTGTCCTGCCCGACGATGATGTAGCCCTTCTCGGCGCGCAGCACGTGCATCGCCTCGGTGCCGTAGGCGGCGGCGCCATGCTTCTGGCCTTCGGCCCAGAGCGCTTCCCAGACAGCCTGGCCGCAATCGGCCGGCACGTTGACCTCGAAGCCGCGATCCCCGGTGAAGGACATGCGGAACAGCCGCGTCGGCACGCCGCAGATCTTTCCTTCCCGAACCGCCATATGCGGCATGACCTCGTCGGAAAGGTCGATGCCTTCGACCAGCGGCGCGATGATATCGCGGCTTTTCGGCCCCTGCACGGCGATGACCGCCCACTGCTCGGAAATCGAGGTCAGCCAGACATTGAGCTGCGGGAACTCGGTCTGGAGGTAGTCCTCCATCATGTTCATGACACGCGCCGCGCCGCCGGTCGTGGTGGTGACGTGGAAGCGGTCCGGGGCAAGACGGCCGACCACGCCGTCGTCATAAATGAAGCCGTCCTCGCGCAGCATGATGCCATAGCGGCAGCGGCCGGGTTCGAGCTTCTCCCACGGGTTGGTGTAGAGCAACTCCATGAACCTCGCCGCGTCCGGGCCGACCACCTCGATCTTGCCGAGCGTCGAAGCGTCGAACAGGCCGGCGGCCTTGCGCACCGTCACGCATTCGCGGTTGACGGCCGCGTGCATGTCCTCGCCTGCCTTGGGGAAATACCATGCGCGCTTCCACTGGCCGACATCCTCGAACACCGCGCCGTGCGCCTCGGCCCAGCCATGCATTGCGGTCCTGCGGGTCGGGTCGAACAGCGGCCCGCGCGCGTGATTGACGATCGCGCCGAAGGTGACCGGCGTGTAGGGCGCGCGGAAAGTCGTCAGGCCAACCTCGGGAATTTCCTTGCCGAGCGCCTCGGCGGCGATGGCGAGGCCGTGCATGTTCGACGTCTTGCCCTGGTCGGTCGCCATGCCGTTGGTGGTGAAGCGCTTGACGTGCTCGATCGAGCGCATGCCTTCGTGCACCGCCTGGCGGATGTCCTTGGCGGTCACGTCGTTCTGGAAATCGATGAAGGCCTTCACCGTCGATCCCGCCCCTGCCCCGGGAGCCGAGCCAAGCATGCCGCCTGTCCACACCTCGGCGGAGTCGGCCTTCGGTTTGGCACCTTTTGCCGCTGTGCCGCCCGCCGCCTTGGCCGCGTTCGCGCCTGCCGAATAGGCTTCGTCGAGCGACGCCGAAAGGCTGTCGGTGCCGTTGCAGGCGCCCACTGACACGCAGTCCTGCGCATAGGTTCCCGGCAGGAATCGGCGCGTTTCCTTGTCGAACGCCACCTTGCTGCGCGACTGCGAGAAGAGATGTACCGACGGCGTCCATCCCGACGAGGTGATAAGTGCGTCGACCGGGATGGTGCGTTCGGCGCCGCCGCCCTTCGGCTGCACGACGATGGAGGAGACGCGCAACTTGCCGCGTGCCTTCACGACGGCGCGGCCATGGTTGATCTCGATGCCGAGCGCGCGCGCCTGATCCACCAGGGGTCCGGTCGGATTGTCCCGGAGGTCGACGATGGTGGCGATCGAAACGCCGGCCTTTTTCAGGTCGATGGCCGCGGCGTAAGCGCTGTCGTTTGCAGTGTAGACACCGACATTCTTGCCGACGGCGACGCCATGGTGGTTGAGGTAGACGCGGGCGGCCGAAGCCAGCATCACGCCCGGCCGGTCATTGTCGGCGAACACCATGTGACGCTCGATCGCGCCGGTCGCGAGGATGACCGTCCTGGCCCGAACCTGCCAGAGCCGCTCGCGTGGCATTTCGTTGCCGGGGCTGGCGAGGTGGTCGGCAACGCGCTCGGTCAGTCCGACGAAATTCTGCGCGTAATATCCGAATGCGGTCGTCCGCGAGAGCAGCCGGACGTTGTCCATCGCGGTAAGCTTCCGGATCGCCTCCTGCGCCCATGCCCAGCCGTCCTGGCCATCGATCTTGGCGCCGCTCTCGAAGCGCAAGCTCCCGCCGAATCCGGCCTGCTCGTCGGCGAGAATGACGCGCACGCCCGTTTCCGCCGCGGCCAGAGCAGCGGCGATGCCGGCCGCGCCGCCGCCAAGCACCAGCACTTCGCAATGCGCGAAGCGCGACGAATAGTGGTCGGGGTCGGGCTGGTCCGGCGCGACGCCGAGGCCCGCTGCCGCGCGGATCTTCGGCTCGTAGAGGTGCTTCCAGGCGGCTTTCGGCCACATGAAGGTCTTGTAGTAGAAGCCAGCCGAGAAGAACGGCGAGAAGACGTCGTTGACCGCGCCGATGTCGAACGAGAGCGACGGCCAGCGGTTCTGCGAATTGGCCGTCAGCCCGTCATAGAGCTCCTGCACCGTCGCCCGCACGTTCGGCGTCTTGCGGGCCGCGTCGCGCTCGATGGAAACCAGCGCGTTGGGCTCTTCCGCACCCGCCGACAGGATGCCGCGCGGGCGGTGATATTTGAACGAGCGTCCGACAAGATGCACGCCGTTGGCGAGCAGCGCGGAGGCAAGCGTGTCGCCTTCCAGGCCGCTGAAGGACTTGCCGTCGAACGAAAACCGCGCGGTTCTCGCGGGCGTCAGCCGGCCGGCGCCGGATATGCGGAAAGGCTCGGCCATCACGCGTCTTTCTTCTTGGCAGGCGCGCGGCGGGCGGGCTTCTTCACGTTGAGCTGATCCGGGAGACGGTTGGCATAGGCAGCCGGTTCATTCGACGCGAGCTTCGCCAGATCGGGTTTCGGCTCGCCGGCCTTGTAGACAACCAGGAACCTGTCGGTGACAGTGTCGCGCGCGGCGTTGAAGAAGCGCGCGCAGCCATGAATGTGCCGCCAGCGCTCGAGGATGACGCCCTTGGGATTCGTCCGGATGAAGAAGAACTTCTCGAAGTCGTCATCACTGATCGCAGCCATGTTGGCAGAGCGCGCGATGTGCGCCTCGCCGGCGTTGCGGAACTCGAGTTCCGGACGCTCTTCCTCGCAATAGGGGCAGCGGATCAAAAGCATGTTGCCCTCCTAATGCGCCACGGCCGCCGCAGCGGCCTCGTCGATCAGACGGCCGGTGCGGAAACGCTCAAGCGTGAACGGTGCGTTGATCGGGTGCGGGTTGTCGTTGGCGATGGTGTGGGCGAAGACGTGCCCCGAACCCGGCGTCGCCTTGAAGCCGCCCGTGCCCCAGCCGCAATTGACGTAGAGGCCGGGTACCGGCGTCTTGGCCAGGATCGGCGAGCGGTCGGGCGTCACGTCGACGATGCCGCCCCATGACCGCAGCATCTTCATGCGCGTGAACATCGGGAACATCTCGCAGATGGCGTCGAGCGTGTGGTTGAGGATGTGCAGTCCACCAGTCTGCGAGTAGGAGACATACTGGTCGGTTCCGGCGCCGATCACCAGTTCGCCCTTGTCGGACTGCGAGATATAGGCATGCACCGTGTTGGACATCACGACGCACGGGAACACCGGCTTCACAGGCTCAGATACGAGCGCCTGCAGCGGGTAGGATTCCAGCGGCATGCGCACGCCGGCCATCTCCATGATCACCGAGCTGTGCCCGGCCGCGACCACGCCGACCTTCTTCGCGCCGATGAAGCCACGCGTTGTCTCGACGCCGGTGACCGCGCCGTTGACGGCCCGCATGATGCCGGTGACCTCGCAATTCTGGATGATGTGGACGCCCCGCGCCGAAGCGCCGCGCGCATAGCCCCACGCCACCGCATCGTGGCGGGCGGTGCCGCCGCGCCGCTGCAGTGCTGCGCCCATCACCGGGTAGCGCGCATTCCTGGAGATGTTCAGCGGCGGGCAGAACTCCTTCGCCTGCTCCGGCGTCAGGAATTCGTTGTCGACACCATTCAGCCGGTTGGCGTGGATGTGGCGCTTCAGCACCTGCAGGTCGTGCACGTTGTGCCCCAGCATCATGACGCCGCGCGCCGAATACATGACGTTGTAGTTCAGCTCCTGGCTGAGACCGTCCCACAGCTTGAGCGCATGGTCGTAGATGCCGGCGCTCTCGTCGTAGAGATAGTTCGAGCGGATAATCGTGGTGTTGCGGCCAGTGTTGCCGCCGCCGAGCCAGCCCTTTTCGAGCACCGCGACATTGGCGATGCCGTGAACCGTGGCAAGATAATAGGCTGTCGCAAGGCCGTGGCCGCCCGCGCCGACGATGATGACGTCGTATTCAGGCCTGGGTTCGGGCGAGGACCACTGTTCCTCCCAGCCCTTGTGGCCGCGCATGGCCTCCCTGGCGATGGCGAATACCGAATATTTGCGCATGTTCCTTCGATAGCCTCGCAGGTGCTGGCGGATCGCAAACCGACCGGACGCGAGGTGTACCACTAGCGAAAAGCCGGTGTCACCCTTGCACTGGATGCGACGGCGCTTGCCGCTTTGCGCCGTGCGACAAATCTACCGCCCGCGCACCTTGTTCATGTTCGGCAGGAAGATCGTGAGCAGGCCGAGCAGCGGCAGGAACGAGCAGACCCAGAAAACGTAGTCGATGCCCCTCGAGTCGGCCAGCACGCCGAGCGCCGCGGCGCCTATGCCGCCGAAGCCGAACGCCAGGCCGAAGAAGATGCCGGCGATCATGCCGACGCGGCCGGGCACGAGTTCCTGCGCGAACACCACGATCGCCGAGAACGCCGACGACAGGATCAGTCCGATCACCACCGCAAGCACGTTGATCCAGAAAAGATTTGCGTAGGGCAGCGCCAGTGTGAAGGGCAGCACGCCGAGAATCGAGAACCAGATGACGCTCTTGGCGCCGAAGCGGTCGCCGAAAAGGCCGCCGAGCACAAGTCCGGCAGCCGATGCGCCGAGGAAGGCGAACAGCATGAGCTGCGAGCCCTGCACCGAGACACCGAATTTGTCGATGGCGTAGAAGGTGTAGTAGCTCGACAGCGACGCCATGTAGATGTTTTTCGAGAAGGTCAGGATGGTCAGGACGACGAGCGCCATCACCACCTTGTTCCTCGGCAGCGCGGGAAACAGCGGCGGCGGCATCTTGCGTCCGTGGCGGGCGCGCAGATGCCCCGCGTACCAGCCGCCGACCCGCCACAACACGATGATGCCGACCAGCGATGCGACCGTGAACCAGGACACGCTGGTCTGGCCGAACGGCACAACGACGAAAGCCGCGAGCAAAGGACCAGCCGCCTGGCCGAAATTGCCCCCGAGCTGGAACACGGACTGCGCCAGACCGAAGCGCCCGCCCGACGCAAGCCGGGCGACACGCGACGATTCCGGATGGAAAATGGCCGAACCCAGGCCGATCAGCATCGCCCCTATGACCAGCACGGCGTAGCTGTGCGCATAGGCAAGCACGACAAGCCCGACCAGCGACGACGTCATGCCGAAAGGCAGCGAATAGGGCAGCGGGCGCCTGTCTGTATACATACCGATGAGCGGCTGCAGCAGCGACGCGGTGCCCTGGAAGGCCATCGTCAGCACGCCGATCTGCCAGAAATCGAGATTGTAGCTGTCTTTCAGTAGCGGATAGATGGCCGCAAGCAGCGACTGCATCACGTCGTTGATGAAGTGGCACAGGCTGACCGCCACGATGACGGCCAACACGGTGCCGTCGGCGCTCGCGGGCCGTTCCTTGATGCTGGTATCGGTCACTGCTTGTCTCGGAAGGATGGCTGGCTTAGACGTTCGCAATACGCCCGCCAGGGCGCAAGATACTGATGCAGTGGCGCGCAGTTAGCATGCCAGCGCGCGTGCGCAAGCCGGTAACCGCGCAATTTGCGATACGCACTCGACAACATGGGCTGATTCTGCTATCAGCCGCCGCAATTCGCGGTGGTGTCCGCCGCGTGAGGCATCGGGCTATGAGCTCAGGCCTCGTTTTCTGAACACGAAAGACAGGATCGCCCGTGCAGGTACTCGTCCGCGACAACAATGTTGACCAGGCGCTTCGCGCCCTGAAGAAGAAAATGCAGCGCGAAGGCATTTTCCGCGAAATGAAGATGCGCGGTCACTATGAGAAGCCGTCCGAGAAGCGTGCCCGCGAAAAGGCGGAAGCCGTTCGCCGCGCGCGCAAGCTGGCCCGCAAGCGCGCCCAGCGCGAAGGCCTTCTTCCGGCAACGCCGCGTCCGCAGGCGGCCGCAGGTGCTGGTGGCGCCGGTGGACCGGGTGCCGGACGTCCGGCGCGCTGAGCGCCTAGTTTTCGTCCCTTTTCGGCGATACGAACAGCAGGTGGGGCGATGCGAATCGCCGCCACCTTTCGTTTGTTCATCGCGCTCGGGGGACGCGGTGCGGGACTGCGAAATGCGCATCTTGAGTCTGGCGTGAGGAAGAACAGCACGATGAATGCAGCCCACGTCCGCAAGCCGACCGTGCGAAGCGGCCTTGCAGTCACGGCAGCCATCATCGCGGCTCTAGTTCTTTCGGCTTGCCAGAGCGGCGGGCCGGCCGGTGAAATCACCACCATCGACACCGCGCAGGGATCGCAGCAGAACATCGCTTCGCTGACCGCGGTCATCAACCGCAATCCCCAGGATCCGGAAGCCTACAATGTGCGTGGCTCGGCCTACGGGCGCGGCGGCAAGTACCGCGACGCGCTGAAGGATTTCGACAAGGCCATCGAGCTTAAGCCCAACTTCTACCAGGCCTATGCAAACCGCGCACTCATCCAGCGCTTCCTCGGCAACCAGGCCGCCGCGCTCGCCGACTACAACCGCGCGATCCAGCTGAACCCCAATTATGACGCAGCCTACATCGGGCGCGGCAACCTCTACCGCAAGGCCGGCCAGATCAACGAGGCCTTCAACGATTTCCAGAAGGCCATCCAGCTCGACACCACGGACGCCCGCGCCTACCACAATCGCGGCCTGATCTATCAGAGCAAGGGGCAGCACGCTTTTGCCATCGAGGACTTCTCGACCTCGATATCGATGTCGCCCGACGCAGCCGAACCCTACAACGGCCGGGGACTATCCTATCTGGCGATGAACGACGAGGAAAACGCCTTCGCCGACTTCAATACCGCCATCAAGCTCGACGGCAGGCTTGCCGAGGGCTGGGCCAACCAGGCGCTGATCTACGAGCGTCGCGGAGAAATGGCCAAGGCCGCGAAATCCTACCAGCAGGCCGTGCGTTTGGACCCGAACTACCAGCCCGCCGTGGAAGGCCTCGCGCGCACCAAGACGCCTTGAGCCTCAACGCCGGTCTTCCCTTTCAAACGAAAA
>Ga0335394_10000227_pt1 | contig 58032 bp, 52 predicted proteins | sample MAT03_FD_205741 | JGI IMG/M metagenome (GOLD analysis project Ga0335394, IMG submission 205741) | Freshwater microbial communities from Lake Fryxell liftoff mats and glacier meltwater in Antarctica - MAT-03 (spades assembly) (version 2) ... | reverse complement strand
GGGTGAGCTTGAGCACGCGAGAGAACAGGTACTGGCCGACGATGATGTAGAAAAGGCTGCTGATCGACAGCATCAGCACGCAACTCACCACGCCCCAGAAGTCCAGGCGTGAATTGCGGAACATCACCAGCAGCAGCGCAAAGGCCGTGCTGGCAATCACCTGCAGCACGAAGAGCGGCAATGCCATCTGCAGGCTGACGCCCATGCGTTCACCCACTTCGTGGCCGATGTCGCCTGCGCTTTCACTGTCGGCGCGGCCGAACTTGAGCGCAAACAACGAGACTGACCGCTCCCAGAAGATGGTGTCGGTGAGCTGCTCCGTCCCTTGCTTCTTGGGGTTCAGGTACAGCGGCTTGTCATAGCCCCGTTCAGCCTTCCATTTCTCGATGGCTTCCTGTGTCACGCGCTTGCCGCCCAGGTTCAGGCGCGCCATGTCGTCGGGGGTGTTGACGGCGAAGAAGAGGACGAAGGTGAAGAGATTCACGCCCAGCAGGATGAGCACGCCGTAGCCGATGCGGCGGACGATGAAGTTCAGCATGTGCCGCTTGTCTAGGCCAGCACTTCGCCGCGTGCATTGGTGCGTTCACGCTTGCGGAAATGGCTTCGTGCCACCCATACCAGGGCCAACACCAGCGCACCGATCAGCAGCAGCGGCCACCACACGGGCCTGTTCCACCCCGCCATGGTGGCCAGGCGCTGGGGCACGTCCAGCCGCAGGTAGCGGCCCTGGTCACGCACGAGGATGGCGGGCTTGTAGTTGTGCACCCACTGCTGCGCCGCACCGCTGGCGTAAGGGAAGAAGCCCATGGTCCACGGCGCGTCTTCACGCGCAATGCGCACCATCTCGTCGATGAGTTTCTGCTTCTCGGGCCCGTCTTCCAGCGTCTTCATCTGCACGTACAGGCGGTCGTATTCAGGGCTGGCGAAGTTGGCCGTGTTTTCGCCGTCGTGCTTGGTCTTGCCCGTGGGGCCGTAGAGCAGGAAGAGGAAGTTTTCGGCGTCCGGGTAGTCGGCGTTCCAGCCCAGCCAGAAGACCTGGTACTTGCCTTTGCGCACCTTGTCCTGGAACTGGTTGTTGTCGGTGGCGCGCACTTCCAGTTGCACATCGACCTTGGCAAACTGGCGCACCACCCAGTCGATCTCTGCCTTCACCTCCGGCGTGGGCTGGGCGTAGAAATCGTAGTTCAGCACCAGCGGCTTGCCGGTCTTGGCGTCGCGGCCGTTCGGGTAGCCGGCCTCCAGCATCAGCTTCTTGGCTTCTTCGATCGGCCGCCGTACCGCCTTGCCGTCCTGCCACACGTGGGTGACCGGGTTCACACCTTCGGGCGTGCCGTCGCGGCTGCCGAAGATGCCGGGCGGCAGCGGGCTCATCGCCGTGCTGCCGGCCTTCTTCGGGAACACCTTGCTGTATTCCTCCCAGTCCACCGCGATGCTGATGGCCTGGCGCAGCTTGCGGTTGCGCGCCTTGGTTTCCGCGCTGTTGACACCCGCATCGCCATCACCCACGACCGGGTCGAGCATGTTGAAGGCGATGAAATAACTGTTGACGTCTGAGCCGCGGTTCAAACGGAAGCCCTTGTCGATGTATTCGGCGCGCACCTCTTCGCTGTCCTGCATGGCCACCAGGTATTCCATGCCCATGTCGGTACGCTCGAAGACTTCGACGTCGTAGAAGCCCTGGCGAAACTTGCCACGGCGCGGCACGGCTTCGCGTTCCACGTTGCTGGCGATGGTGTCCACGAAGGGCATCAGCTTGCCGCAGTCGTCCAGCAGACCGGCTTCCTTGTCGCCGGGCATGCCTTCGCAGGGGTACGGGTCGGCGCGGTAGTTGGGGTTGCGCTTCATCTCGTGATAGCGGTCCTTGACGAACTCCACCATCATGTAAGGCCCCGTGCCCACCGGCCACACGTCCAGCGTCAGCCCGCGTTCTGCCATGCCGGGCTGGGCATAGAAGGCGTCGGCCTCCCACGGCACCGGGGCCAGGAAGGTCATCTGCATCCAGTAGCTCCACTGCGGGTACTTGCCCTTGATGCGGATGCGCAGCAGGTGCTTTTCCGGGGCACTGGCGCCCGCCAGCGGCCACTTGCGGAAGTCCAGGAAAGGCTTGTCCTGGCTGGCCGCGTCCAGACCCTGCCGCAGTGCCGCGTCTTCCTTCTTGATGAGCACGCCGTATTCGCGCAGGCCCACCACGTATTCGGCAAAGGTGCTGAAGATGGGCGTCGTGATGCGCGTGGTGGCGTGGCGCTTGAGCGCATAGACGAAGTCTTCGGCTGTCAGCTCCCGAGTGCCCTGGTGTTCAAACTGCAGCGGCGTGCGGCGTTCACCCAGATCGCCGGGTTTCATCGCGTGGTACAGGTATTGGCCTTGGGCATCCACCGCAAAAGCCGGGTGCGGCTGGAAGCGGATGCCGGGTTTGATCGGCACGTCGTAGATGCTCTCGGCCACCAGCGCGGCGGGCGCGTCGTCGGGCAGGGGCTGGCCGTTCTTGTCCACGAAATGCGGCTTGGCAACTGCGGCCGCGGTCTTGGGCACCAGTTGGAAGGGCCGCTTCAGGTAGTGGTAGCCGTAGGGCGGCTCGTAGATCTGGTAGGTGTAGGCCGTCTCGTTGTTCCAGTACGAGGCCGTCGGGTCCAGATGGCGCGGCGACGATTCGGTGGCGGCCGTGTAGAGCGTGTTGGACGCTGCCGCCTGCTGCGGCCAGGGGTTGTTGTTGCAGCCGCTGAGCGCAAGCGCAGTCAGCACGGCGGCAAGGCCCAAACCCAGGCGGCCGGCGCGGTGCAACAGCAGTTCAGTCCCCAACGGTCCGCGCATGCGGGCTCCCTGACAAGACACCCCGGGGCCCTGGGGTCACCAGGGGGAACGGGGCGTCGGCGGCACAAAGTTTTGCGCCCTCGAAGGTTCAGGTTCGTGGCCTGAACGATTTGAAGGCGTCGCATGATTCTAGGCTTGCCGCTACCCGGGCCAGGGCAAGTGGCACGTGTCGAAGCCTTGCGCTACCAACCCACCAGCACGTTGCGCCCCTGCACCACCAGCTGCACCTTCTTGCCCACCGGCAGCGTGACCTTGGGTTGCACATGGCCGAAAGGCAGCCCCGTCAGCAGCGGCGTTTTCATGCCGGCGCGCACCCGCGCCACCGCAGACTTCAGCGTGTAGCCGCGGTCCAGCGGCGACGGCTTCCAGGCCGAAAAGGCGCCCAGGATCACGGCCTTCTGCGCCTGCAGGACGCCCGCCTGCTGCAGCTGCAAAAGGTTGCGTTCAACCCGGTACGGGTGCTCGTTCACGTCTTCCAGAAAGAGCACACCGCCTTTGGTGAGCTTCGCCGCTGGCCAGTGCGGCGTGCCCAGCAGCGACATCAGCATCGTCAGGTTGCCGCCCCACAGGCGCCCGCTCAAGTCCAGGCCGTCAAAACCGGCTTCGGTGCGGAAGCCCACCGCTTCCAGTTCACCGCCCATGGCTTCCAGGAAGCAGTCGCGCGTGACTTCATCGACACCACCGGCTTCGTCGGCGCGGCCGAAGTCGTCGATCGCCATCGGGCCGGCCCAGGTGACGGCCTGATCATGCGCCAGCAGGCCCAGCTGCACGGCCGTGAAGTCACTGTGACCGATCCAGCGCGTGCCCTGCTCCACGCTCCTGGCCAGCAGCTTCCAGTCGATGCGGTCCAGCAGCCGCGTGATGCCGTACCCGCCGCGCGTGGGCATGGCGATGGACGGCGCAGCCGCGGCCACGCGGTGCAAGGCGGCCAGGCGCGTCTCGTCGTCGCCACCAAAACGCTGGTGGCGGGCGGTGGCGCTGTCGTCCATGTGCACCTCAAAACCCAGGTCGCGCAGGCGCCGCGCGGCCAGGTGCAGCGCGGGCGCACGGGCAACGACGCCGGCGGGCGTGAAGATGCTGAGAAGGGTCATGGGGGGGGAAGGGTTCGTGGGTCGATTTCAATCGCCAAGCCCACCGGGATCGCGCCGTCGTCGATCAAGCCCCGCAGCGCGCGGCGGCGGGTTCGTCGTTCGGCAAAGAAGTCGCGCAGCAATTGGCCGCAGGGCTCGGCCATCACGCCACCAATGAGTTCGGTGTGGTGGTTCAAACGCGCATCGGCAAACAGATTCAGCACCGATCCGGCGGCGCCGGTCTTCGGATCGATGGCGCCGAAGACAACCCGCTTGAAGCGTGCATGCAAGAGCGCCATCGCGCACATGGCGCACGGCTCCAGCGTCACGTAGAGCTCACATTCGGGCAGGCGGTAGTTGGACAGCAGCGTGGCGGCGTGCCGCAAGGCGACGATCTCGGCGTGCGCGGTGGGGTCGTGGGTGGTGATGGGCCGGTTGTAGCCGGTGGCGATCACCTTGGGGCCCTCGGGCGACGGCCGGAGGATGACGGCACCCACGGGCACCTCGCCCACCAGCAACGCGTTGTGGGCCTGGTCCAGCGCCAGGCGCATGCCGAAGGCGTGCTCATCGGCGCTGTCAGCCACCGGCGCGGGGTCGTTCTCCGTCACGCCACGCCGCTTGGTTGACCACGCTGTGGCGACGGCTCTGGCGATGTTCCTTGCGCAGCCTGCCAGGCCTGGCGTCGGCACTCGCGCGCGGCGCTTTGGCGCGTGCGCAGGGTCTGCACCCAGGCCGCCACGTCGAGCGCTGCCAGGGCCTCCGCCACGGGCCGGTGGCTGGCCGACAAGTTCTGCAGCGGCACACGGCGGTATTCGCGTCCGAAACCGTCGCGAGTGAGCCAACCGCCGTCCACCAGCCAGCGCCTCAATTCCACATGGTCGGTGTCGAGGAAACGGGCCGCGCCTGCCAGCTGCGACTGCAGCGCCACATTGACGGCCTTTTCGTTCATCACGCCAGTGGGCAAGCCAGACCAGGACAGCGCCAGCGCCTGATCGCGTTGGCCAGGATTCAGGCCACCCAGCGCCACACCGTCCTTGACGACCCAGGTGGCCAGCCCGCACAGCGCGTCCGAGAACTTGTCCGGCAGCGCTTGAGTTTCTGTGTTGACCACGGGGTTCTCCCTTTATCAGTGGCTGCGTCCGCAGGCAGGTGCCGGCATGGCGGCGTCGTCCGTGCAATGCTACCCACACCCGGGGCAGACGCGGGGAGCGGTGTCGTCCTACAGCCTGCACGGCCGCTGTCCGAGAACCCTGCGCGCGGTGCGCCGCCACACTGGCAGTGCACCCAGGAGCCTTCCATGAACGCCGCACGCAGTCCCCGATCTGCCGTCATTGTCGGCATCGCCACGCTGGTGGCAATGGTGCTGCTGGTGATCTTTGCCATCGTCGTGCAGCAGGCCGAGACCCGGGGCCAGCACCGGCGCGCCTACCAGCAGCTGACCGGCTACATCATGGTCGGCGCCGAAACCGCACTCCCGGTCTCCACGGCGCGGCGTTAGCGCGCTGCCGAGCCTGCCGTGGTTGCCGTGCTTGCCGCATCTGGCAGCGCCGGCATCTCTTGCGTGGCGGACGGAACCGGCCCGGTGTGCACGGGTTTCACGGCCGACATCAGCACATAAAAGCCGTTGTTCATCGGCTTCGCCAGGCCCGAAATCGGGATCGCCGTGCCGCAAGGCAATGGCCCCAGGCAATCCGCATCCGCCTCGGCTTGTGCCAACGCGGCTGCGCTGGTGCAGATGACAAAACGGTGCTGATGCGGCTGCAGCACGCCGAAAGCCACCCGCACTTCCACGCGGTCCCAGCCAGGCGGCAGGCACGGGTCGAAACGCAGACTCTCGGGCCCCATCTGCAGGCCACACAACGACTCCACGGCTGCGCGCCAGAGCCAGCCCGAGGCACCCGTGTACCAGCTCCAGCCACAGCGGCCTTGCCATGGCGACGCGGTGCAGATGTCACCGGCCACGGCATAAGGCTCGCCGCCGTAGGCAGGGCCCAGCGTGGCGTCCTGCCAGCGGTGCGCAGGGCTGATGGCTTGCCACATTCGCCACGCGCGTTCAGGCTGCTGCAGCTTGGCCGCTGCCATCACCGCCCAGGTTGCGCCGTGGTTGTACTGGCCGCCGTTTTCGCGCACGCCCGCCGGGTAGGCCTGGATGTAACCCGCCTCCGGCCGCGCGTGTTGCAGCGGCGGGTGCAGCAGCCGCAACAGGCCGTGCTGGGCGTCCCACAGCTCGCGGTCGGCGGCATCCAGCGCCTGCTGCGCACGCGCGGGGTCGCCGGCGCCGCTCAGCACGGCCCAGGCCTGGGCGATGAGGTCGATGCGGCATTCGGCCTGTGCCTTGGACCCCAACGCAGTGCCGTCGTCGAAGAAGGCGCGTTTGTACCAGCCGCCGTCCCAGGCCTGGCTGTCCAGCGCCTGCACCCAGCCGGCGCGGGCGCGCTGCCAGTGCGCGGCGCGGGCCGACTCACCGCGCCCGTGTGCCAGCGGCACCATGCCGTCGATCACCGCACACAGGAACCAGGCCAACCACACCGACTCACCCTGGCCGAGATGGCCGACGCGGTTCATGCCGTCGTTCCAGTCGCCGGTGCCCATCAGCGGCAGGCCGTGCACCCCGGCGGCCAGGCTGCGGTCGATGGCGCGGGCCGCGTGTTCGTAAAGCGTCGCCCGTTCGCCGTCCATCGCCGGGGTTTCGTAGATGTCTTCGGCACCCGCAGGCACCGATCTGCCTTGCAGGAAGGGGATGCGTTCGTCCAGCAGGGCGTGGTCGCCGGTGCGCTGGACAAAGTGCGCCAGCGCAAAGGGCAGCCAGAGGCGGTCGTCTGAAAAGTGCGTCCGCACGCCGGCACCGCCGGGCAGGTGCCACCAATGTTGAACGTCACCTTCCGGGAACTGGCGGGCGGCGTTCGCCAGCAACTGCTGGCGCAACAGCATCGGTGCCAGGCTGACCATCGACATCGCGTCCTGCAGCTGGTCGCGGAAGCCGAAGGCGCCGCCGGCCTGGTAGAAGCCGGCGCGCGCCCAGAGCCTGCAGGCCACCGTCTGGTACGGCAGCCAGTGGTTGACGAGGGCGTCAAAGGCCGGGTCCGGCGTGCGCACCTGCAACGCGCGGCCTTGCTCGCGCCAGACTTGGCGCTGGCCGGCCAGGCGCTGTTCGGGGTCGAAAGCCAGTGCGGCGGCGATGGGCTCGGCAGCACCGCTGCGGTCCGGCGTATTCAAGCCCAGATGGCCCAGCAACAGCGTGAGCTCGATTTCGCCCTGTGGCGGCAGCACCAGCGTGCGCGCCACGGCGCCGCAAGGATCCAGGCCATGTCCTGCACCTTGCCCCAGGCGCGTGGGCACCACCAGGCGGCCCTGGGTGTCGTGGAACTCACGGCGGTCGCAGGTCCACTCGTCACTGCGGCGCGCGCTGCCGGCCACGGGGCGAAATGCCATCCAGGCGGTGGCGCCGCCAAAGCCGCCAGACGCATCCAGCTGCGTGCCCAGCACCACCACCGCGTCGCGCGGCAGGTGTTCGCCGGCCGGCAGGTTCAGGCGTGCGGTGGCCACGCTCAGGCGGTCGGCGCTGGTCTGGCCGAGCATCCATTCCGCCAGCGCCACCACGCGCCAGGTGGTTTCCTGCGCACTCAGTGACCGCAGCTGAAGCTGGACCTGTTTGACGGCCTGCCTGGCGTCCACGCACCACTGCAGCGTCACCTCGAGCCCCGCCACATGCTGGCGCATGCGGGTGAAGCCGATGCCGTGTTCCACGCTGCGCGGGCCGGCACCTTGCAGCGCCCGGCCCAGCGGCCAGACGCGGCCACCGGCCACGTCATGCAGCAGCAGCCATTCACCGGCCGGGTCGCTGACGGGGTCGTTGGCCCAGCGCGTGATCTGGTGCAGGCGGCTGTTGCCGGCCCATGTATGGCCGGCGGCCATTTCTGACACATGGCAGCCAAAGTCGGCATTGGCCAGGACGTTGATCCACGGCCGCGCCGGGTGTTGCGACGTGCTGACGGCGAACTCGCAGCGGCCGTCATCCTCGGCAAAGGCGGCCTTCGGCACGGCAGCAGGCAAACGGGCCTGGGCCGACGCCCAGGGTTGCACGACCGGCCAGGTGCCGACACGTTCCCGGGCGTCCTGGTCGCGTCGCTGACGGTCAACCCAGCGCTGCACCTGTTCGGACAGTGGCCGGCCGTCGGCCTGCAGGCGCACACGCGCCAGGGCATGCAGCGTGTAGCGATCGTCGACGCTGAGGTCGGCGCTGCGCAGCAGGCGCAACACGGGGCGGTCCACGCCAGTCACGCTGCCATCGGCATCCGCCGCTGGTTGCCGCTGCAGCAGCAGTTGCAAGTGGTGCTGGACGGGCATGAGGTAGGACGACGGCTCACCATTTACTACCACCAGGTCCACGCCCTGCCCCGCCGACGTCCACGCAATCAGCGCGCGCACCATCAAGTGGACCAGCGCCAGGCCGGTTTCGTTGTGGATGTCGATGCACAGGATCGGCCTGTCGCCGCCGATGCCGTGGCGCCACAGCAGGCGCTTGTCGCAGTGTTCGGTGGGCAGCAGTTCGCCTGCCAGTTCGCGCGTCGGCACGGCGGACAGCAGGGTCTGCAGGTGCAGCATCGCGGCCCAGCTCTCGGCGTCCAGGCGCGTATCGTGCAGCAGAATCGACGCCATCGTGTGCGACATGCTCGAAGCCCGTTCGACGTGGTGCGCCTGGCGGTACTTGTCCACCAGCGCGTCCAGCTCGTCCTGCGTCGCCGCGGCGGCCGAGACAAAGGTCAGCCGCGTCGTGGCGCCTGGCGCCAGCCGCACCCGGGCGGTGATGACGGCCATCGGGTCCAGGCCCGTGTCCATCAGGCGACCCGGCAACGGGGCTGAAGTTCCTGCCGCAGCGGGTGCAGCGAGCGCGGTTGGTGTGGCGGCCTTGCCGGCAGCCGCGGCCTCCGCTGTATCGGCGCCGGGCGTTGCGTCCTCAGGCCACCACGTGCCGGCGCCATCACCCACAGGTTGCGCCGGGCTGCCGTAGCGGCCTTGCCAGCGCAGGCGGTCGGTGCAGGGCTGCACGTCGCTGACATCCGACTGCGCCTGCGCCAGGCAGTGCACCGCGCGCACTTCACGTTCAGTGGCCAGACGCGGGCGGCGGCGCAGGTAGAGCGCGCGCTCGGCGGCGTCCCAACTGGCCTGGACGAAGAGGTTGGAAAAGGCGGGGTGCGCTTCGTCGGCGCGCGCCGGCGCCAGAGTGGGTTCTGTGGCCAGACTCAGGCGCAGCGACAGCGACACGTCGCCTGTGTTGGTCAGCTCCACCTGGCGCAGTTCACAGTCGTCTTCAGGGCTGATCCATACCGCCGTGCGCGTTTGCAGGTCGGGCCAGCCGCAGTCGAAGACGACGCGGTCGGGCTGCATGCGGCAGCCATAGTGCGCGTGCGGGTCGGCCGCAGGATGGGTGGTCAGCGAATGCCGAGGGCCGGGGGCAAAGCCTGCCGGGCCTGAGTTCGCGGTTTCGCTGCCACCGTCACGCTGCAGGTACAGGAAGGTGCCGCGGTCGTCGCGCAGCAGGTCGTCGCGCCAGCGCGTCAGGCCCTGGCCTTGCCACTGACTGCTGCCGGCCCCATTGCTGCGCAGCGTCAAGGCGTAGCGGCCGTTGCCCAGCCAGTGCGTGGGCGGCAGCGCGTCCTGCAACGGCGCGCTCGTGTGCACCAGCGGTTCGCGCAGCGCGCGGCGCAGGCCCCGCAGTTTCGGCGGGTCGCGCAGCACTGCGGTTTCGCGCGGCGCCCTTTCATGCAGCAGGCTGGACACCGCACGCAGGTGGGGGTCGCGTTGCGCCCAGCCTTGCGGTGCACCGTCGGTGAGCACCGCGCAGGCGGCGACGAGCGTCATCGCCTGGTGGTGCGCCATGTGGGTTTCGACGAGGGTGTGCGTGCCACCGGCCGTCTGGCGCTGCGGACTGAAGTCGATGGCGTCGATGAAGCCGAAAGCACGGCGCGCACCCAGCGTTTCCAGTGCCCGCAGGTTGGCCACGGCCGCCGCAGGCGCCACCAGCAAGGCCAGTGCGCTGGCATAGGGCGCCAGCACCCTTTCATCCGTGGGCGTGCGGCGCAGCGCCAGGCGCGGCACGCCTTGCGGGCCGTACTGATAGGCCAGCGTGTGGTCCTGCGCGGCGATGGCACATTCAGAAATGCCCCAGGGCGTGTGGCGCGTCAGCGCTTCGCGCTGCTGTTCCGCCACGGCACTGGACGTGGCCTGCTGCAGTGCGCTGCCCAGCGGTTCTTGAAGCACGAGCGTGGGCATGAGGTACTCGAACATCGAGCCCGACCAGGAGCGCAGCGCCGCCAGCTTGCCGTGGCCGAAGAAGGGCCTGCCGAGCGCTCCCCAATGCTCCACCGGCACGTCGCCCTTGGCGATGGCAAAGAGGCTGGCCAGCCTCGCTTCACTGGCCAGCAGGTCGTAGTGGCTGCGGTCCAACTGTTGACAGTCGGTTTGCAGGCCGATGTGGAACAGGCGGCGCTGGCGGTCGTACAGCGGCTTGAAGTCCATCGCGCAAGCCAGCTTGCGCGCGCGGCGAGCCAGGTCTTGCAGCCGCGCCGGCGCAGCAGCCGCGCCTTCGACCGTGTCGCGCAGGTGCGACTGCAGCGTGGCCACCAGGTCTTGCAGCATCCACAGCGGGCCGTCGGGCATGCCGCCGTCGCGGCCCAGGGACAACGCGTCCAATTCACGCCGCGCCTGGTGCACCACGCCCTGCAGCACCTCAGCTTCTTCACGCTGGGTGGGCCACACCGGTTCACGGTCGAAGAGTTGCGCCACCGCACCCAAGGAATCCATGGCGCCCAGCAGCGCGCGCAGGCCATGCGGGCGCTGGCGCGCGCGGCGAAGCACGTGCGCCGTGTCGCGATGCGGAGGAACTTTCGAGGTGTCGCCAAGCGACACGTGTTGCAGCGCCAGTTCCTCGCAGGCCTGCGCCACCACCAGCAGAAATGCTGCCAGGTTGCCGCTGTCGACCGTGGACACATAACCCGGTGGCAACACGGCACCGGTGCGGGTGTCGATCCAGTTGTAGAGGTGGCCCTGGTACTTGGGCAGACGTTCGAGCGTGTCCAGCGTGGCGCTCAGGCGGTCTGTCAGGTCGAGCGTGCCGATGAAGTCCAGCTCGCGCGCGCACGTGGCCGCCAGCAGGTACAGGCCGATGTTGGTGGGCGATGTGCGGTGCGCCACCATCGTGTGCGGCAGACGCTGCACGTTGTCGGGCGGCAGGTGCTGGTCTTCGGCGCCGACGTGGCGCTCGTAAAAGCGCCAGGTGTCGCGCGCCAGGTCATGCAGGTAGTCGCGCGACGCCGCGTCGAGCCGGCCTTGCCCGCCGTGCAGGCTGCGCGGCCACGGCCGGCTGACGAGCCAGGTCCACACGGGCGACAGTGCCCACAGCAGCAAGAGCGTTGCCGCGGCTGGCGCGTGCACCGGTGCGCCAGCCCAGGCCGCACCAGCCAGCACGAGGCCGATGACGGCGGCTGCGATGGGCACGCGCGCATGGCGCCGCATGAGCACGCTCAAGCGCGTGCTGGCTGCGGCTTGCGCCGATGCGGCGGTGGTCCACTGCAGCAAATGGCGGCGCGACACCCACTGCCGCCACAGCGCACGCAGCACGGCGTCGCTGTACAGCAGGCTCAGTTGCAGCAATTGCGCCAGGTGCCAGGCGGCCAACAGCAGTGCGCGCGCAAGGTCGGACCCGGCCTCGTGATAGAAACGTTGCACGGCAATGTCGTCGCGGCTGGGCGCCAGTCCGGCCAGAGCGCCGATCAGCGGCCCGGCGCTGAAGGCGGCCGCCACCAGGCCCAGTGCCCAGGCCAGCGGCGTGACACCCGTGGCCAGCACCAGCAGCAAGAGCGCCAACGCGGCCGGCGCCACCAGTGACCGGCGCAGGTTGTCCACCATCTTCCAGCGGTGGATGATGGCCAGCGGCAGCCGCCGCCGGCCGACCAGGAAGGGCAGCAACTGCCAGTCGCCACGCGTCCAGCGGTGCAGGCGCGACGCCGCCACATCGGCATGGTACGGCGCGTCTTCCACCAGCGTGACTTCACTCACCGCGGCACAGCGTGCGAGCGAGCCTTCCAGAAGATCGTGGCTCAGCACCTGGCCCTCGGGCAGCCGCAGCGCCAGCGCGCTGTGCACGGCCTGCACGTTGAGCAGGCCCTTGCCGCTGAAGCTGCCTTCGCCGAAGAGGTCTTGATAGACCTCGGAACTGGCGGCGGTGTAAGGGTCCAGACCACACTGGCCGTTGAAGAGCGCGTGGTAGCCGGTGGCGGTGACGGGCGACGGCAATGGCGATTCGACACGCGGCTGCAGGATGCCATAGCCACTGACGATGCGGCCCACCGCAGAGTCCCAGCGCGGCTGGTTCAGTGGGTGTGCAGCCACGCCCACCAGCGCGCGCAGGCGGCCCGGTGGCATGTGGGTGTCGGCGTCCAGCGTGACGATGTGGCGCACCGGGTAGGCGGGTGCAGCCGGGCGCGACAGCGGGCCCAGATCGACGAAGGGCTCATAGCCCGGTTCCATCAGCGCACGCGTCAGCTGTTCGAGCTTGCCGCGCTTGCGTTCCCAGCCGATCCAGCGCTGCTCGCTGTCGCTCCACAAGCGGTCGCGGTGCAGCAGCAGAAAGCGCGGCAAAAGTGGCACAAGCGGCAAAACCGGCGACAGCGGGTCGCAAGGGTCCATCTCGGCGTGTTTGTCGTTCAGCGCCTGCACGCTTTGCTGCGCGGCCAGCAACAGGGCTGCATCTTCGGGCTCGCTCTGCGCATCGGCATCCACATAGTCGCTGAGCAAGGCATAACGTGCGTGTGTCTCTGGGTTGGCCAGCGCGTGCTGCTCCAGCTGCGCCAGCAGCGCCAGCACCGCAGCCGGGGTGGTCAGCATCACCGGCATCACCACCAGGCTCGTGTGCTCGGGCGGAATGCCCTGCAGGAAGGCCAGCCGCGGCAGCCGCATCGGCGGCACCGATTCGCTGATGAGCCGGTTCACCACCGCCACCACCGCTTCACTGATGGGGCCAGCGGCCAGGACGCCGGCCAGCACCAGCAGCCACAGCGGTGCGGCCACGTCGGCATGCCGCAGCAGGGTCCAGAGCAGCAAGCCGCTGAGCAGCGTGACGCCGGCCAGGTAGGCGGGCGTCATCCACAGCCGCATGGCCCGCGAACCACGCCGCGGCAGGCGCCGCGGTGACAGCTGCAACTGGCGGCGCAGGGCCGCTTCGCCTTCACCACGCCACCAGTGCGCGGGTGCGGCGCGCGGGTCGTCGGGGCCGGTCGCGCTGGCCGTGAGCGCCAACAGTTCGTGTGCGACGTCGGGCTCAGCCAGGCCGCTTTCACGGGCCAGACTTTCCACGGCGTGCAGCGTGGCGTCCTGCGTGTCCGGGTGTTCCGCGGCATGCACGGGGCAGCGCGCCAGCACCGCCACGACGGCGCTGCATAGCGCCACCAGCGCCTGCCAGTCGGTGCGCTCCAGTTCGCGCAGTGTGGTGATGGCGTTGCGGATGCTCTGCTGGTCTTCAGCCGCTTCGTTCTGCAGCCGCGTCAGCACCGCCGGCGGGTCCGACAGCTGGGTGCCCAGCCAGTGGCCCAGGTCCTCCTGCGGCGATGCGTCCACGCGCGGCCGGTCCAGCCGCTGCCACAGGGTGAGCAGGAAGCTGTCGCTGACGCCACGCTGTTCCAGCGCCGCCAGGACGGCCGGCTCTGGCAAGGTCTGCGGGCCGCCGCTGCCAGTGAAGGCCAAGCCGTCGGCCCAGGCATGCGCAGCGTCACGGGCAGCGTTGCGGCCCGCCGTGCGTTCAGCCAGGCGGCGCAGGTTTTCCAGCAGCACCACACGCAGCGTGGTGTGCAGCGCCCACAGTTCGGACAGCGTCAGTGGCCGCGTGGACTGGTAGGCGCGCAGGTAGCTTTGCAGCAGCTTGACGTCAAAGCCGCTGTCGGCGTGCGCGACCCACGCCCAGGCCACGCCATAGACCCGCGGCAGGCCGGCCAGGGGCTCGTCACGCAGCACCGGCAGGCGGCGGTAGAAGCTGCGCGGCAAGGCGTGGCGGATGGCGCCGAGCTGTTCGTCCAGCAGCGACGCGTTGTCCAGCAGCCAATGCGCCGCCGGCGACAGGTGTCGGCCCTGCGCTGCGCTGGCTTCCAACGCTGCCAACGCACGCCGCAGCGTGGCCAGGTTGTCTTCCAGTCGTGGGAAGAAGCCCGCGCCACGCGAGCCGCGTTCATTGACGTCGTGCGCCAGCGCCAGGCTGCGGCCGTGGGATTCGAAGCGCGCTTCGCCGAAGAGCACCGACCGGATCGGCGGGTCCAGCGCCCGGCCGGCAGCCATGTCCGGCAAGCCGGGCGGCAAGACCGGCGGCGCGTGGGAATCCCTCAAAGACATGGCTTCGTCGCTTCGGCCCCGATCAAGGCCAGATGACCGTGAGCCAAATCAAACCGGCGGCAGCCACCACCGTGGTGGCGAAGCGCGGTGCCAGCGCGCCATGCAGCCTTTCCATCCATGCCGCCGCGCTGAACCAGCGGCTTCGGCCGGCGCGGCATTGCGCCACATGACGTCGCAATTCCGATTCGTGCCGCGACACCGGAGATGGTGACAAGGTAACCGCAGACGGGCTGTGGGGGATGGCGGTCATGGCACTCATCGCGCGGATCTCCAGGTTGGGGGTTTGGGGCAAGGGGCGTAGCGTCCGGCGTCGTGGCCGTGCTCCGCCAGGGCGGCTCTTCGGCGCTTTCAAGGCAGCTCACCGTCTGTGGGTCACCGACGCCGTGCCGCCAGGTGGGGCCTGGCCAGCCTGCGCGTCAAACCCTTGCAGTGGGCCCACGCCCAACAGAGGGTGCAGCAGCGCCGCGGCAACGGCGATCAGTGCGGTGGCAAATACACAGGCGAAGGCGTGGCGAGCAGACATGGCGGTGCTCCGTCGGCAATAAGGCTTTGGGGCGGCGCCAACAACGGCACCGGACTGAAACTGACTCTAGGGACCGCACCCCGTGCTGTCGGCCAGACATCGGCCGGGCCCCGCGTGGGCGATGTCCTACACGCCCGGTGACGCACTCCGACGGTGCATTGCCGCGTTGCTACAACGCGGCGTTGGCGTGCGCGGGCGGCGATGCGGCCGGTGCTGTAGGCGGAACGAGTGGTGTTATGGGCGGGGTTGTGGCTGTTGCGGGCGGTGCGGGCGGTGTGGGCGGTGTGGGCGGTGCCGCTGCAGCCGACGTTCGGTCACCCGCGCTCTCCGCGTGCTTGTCGCCCTGACTGCGACCCCGATCACCCACCCACTGCGCCAGCAAGGCCGCCAGCGCCATCTGCACCGGCACCTGGGATAGCTGGGCCAGGGTCCAACGTGCGAGGTGGCCACCCAGTGGCCGCACCTGGCGATTCAGCGCACGCCAGCGCCAGGGTCGGGCTGAAACGAGGGCCGCGCCAAGGATCGCAGACAAGGCCACCGCCAGCAGCGGGTGGCGTCGGACCAGCGGCTGCACTTCGCCCAACACTGCGCGGCCAGCCCATTCGGTGGTGCTGTGCCAGGGCTGCCCGCGCCACCAACTGCCGAGCGCGCCAGCCGCCGTGCTGGCCAGGCTGGCCAGCGGGCCGCTGCGGGTAAAGGCGCGCCACATGGCACGCCAGCGTTTGGGCAACGCGAAGCCAGGGCCAGCGTCGGAAGCTGCAGCGTCAGGCGGCGGCATCATGGCGTTGCGCAGCCGTGCACGCGACGCTTCGATGCGCAAGAGCGCCAGAGTCAAGGGCGCTTCAGGCGCCAGGGAAGGCGCCAAAACCGTCGCACCCGCCGTGGGTGGCAGGCGGCTCAAGTTGCCACCTCATCCAGCAACAGCGCGTCGGCGGCGATCTGGCCGCGCAGCACTGCAAAGGCGGCCACCGACTGCATGCGCCACAACAAAGCCCCAGCACTTGCGGCAGCCGCCAGAGGCAACGCCGGCACGACCCACAGCGCCCAGGCAGCGGGCATCGACGTGGCGGGCACCGCGGCGGCCAGCAGCACGGCCATGCCGGCCAGCAGCAAGCCCACCAACGCGCACAGGCCGGCCGCCGCCGCCAGTAGCAACTGCCGCTTCCAGTGCGCACCCAACTGCTGTGCCTCGGCGGCCGCCAATTCGGCATAGGCGCCAGCGTGTTCGGCAAAGAGCCCGGGTTGTGTGACCAGGCGCGTGAAGAAGGGGTGGATCATGGCCAGCATGCGTGGTTGCAATCTTCAAAAGGCAAATAGCGTGGGGCCGCCCACCAGGCCGGCCCCACGCGCAAAGTGCAAACAGGTGCCATGCCGGCCAGGCCGGTGTCGGGCCCTGTCAGAGCCGCTCTCACATGCGGTCGCTGCGCGAACGGCTCAGCCAACGAATCAGCAGTGCCGCTGCTGCACCGGCAGCTGCCGCCACCAGGACGGCCTTGACAGGCTCGTCCCTGATGTAACCGACGGTCTGATCGCTGACTTGCGATGCCTTGTCACGCACGGCGGCGCTGGCGTGGCGGGCACGTTCCATGCCGCGGCGGGTCAGGTCTTCTGCCTGAGCAGTGGCACGGGAAATGGCCGAGGGCACACCTTCGCGCAGGCCGTCGATGCCGGATTGAACGGCTTGAGCCGCATCGCTGCCCATGCGACGCGTGGCCTGCAGCGCCTGGTCGGCCTTGTTGGCAGCCCGCTCGCTCAGGTCGGTGAGGCCTTCGGTAGTGGTCGTGGGGTTGAGTTGGTTGTTCATGCGGTGTGCTCCTGGAGTGGATGGAAAGGAAAGAAGTCGAGAAGGGATGATTGAGGCGGGGCCTTCAGAACGTGGTGTTCCGGCTCAGCCTCTGCGCATCAGGCCAAAGACGAAGGTCACCACCGCCATCACCAGGAAGACGACGAACAGGATCTTGGCGATGCCTGCAGCGCCAGCGGCAATGCCGCCGAAACCCAGCAGGGCAGCGATCAGCGCAATGACCAGAAAAACAACGGCATAGTGCAACATAAGGAGTCCTTGATAAACGTGGCGCTGGGCGCCGCTGGCTGCTGCGCAACGCCTGCCGTTGCGCTTGGATCCACTGTAGGGAGGCCCCAACTCGCAGACTGCCGGACCGTGCCGGGCTTGGCGGTAGGACGGTGCTGACAAACAGACCATGATCAGGCTGCTGAACAGAGCCCAGCAAGGGCTGCCAGCCAGAAGGCTGGGCTCATTGGGCAGCGTCAAGCCCCGAACGGCTGTCCTCGGCCGCGCGGGCTGAATCCGGCGCTGTGCTGGCGCACAACTCGGCGGCCATGTCGGCCAGCAACTGGCGGTCGCCGTCGGTGAAAGGCCGGGCCTGTGTGTCGTGGATCGCCAGCACGCCGACAACCGCGCCGTCGGCATCGCGCAGCGCCGCCACCGCGAGGAAGCTCAGGCCTTCAAGCCGGTCATCCAGCAGGCCCGCAAAGCCGGGGTCGCGGGCGATGTCGGGCACCACCAGCGGCTGCACCGCTTCCTGCAGCCCGGCCTGCAGATGCACCATCAACGATGCTTCGGCCCGCCAGGCGGCCCCTTCGCGCTGCGCCCAGGGGGGCAGGCCCGCGCTGCACTGCAACGGGCCCAGGGTCGCGCTGTGGTAGCTGGCGGTGGCCAACGGCGCGCTGAAGACTTCGGCCGCCTGCTGGGCGCCGCGGGACAGCGTGTCGCGCAGGCCGGCCAAGCTGCTGTCCATCACCGCAGCGGGGCCAACGGCCACCACGGACAGCGCCGCCATGTCCGCAGCCTGCACGCCATGCGCCACATCGGAGGGATCGGCGGGATCGGCAGGGTCGGCCAGATCGGTCTCCGCAGCCACTTGCACGGCGCTCGCACCGCCTTGCAGGGAAGGCTGCAGCACCCTGCCCTGCGCCTCCGCCAGGCTGACCGCCACCGCGTCCACGCCCAGTTCGGCTTTCGCACCAGCCTGCAGCAGTTCCGGCGGCGCCGACCACGCCGCCAGCACCACGCGCAGGGGCACTCCGGCACGCTGAAGCCGCCGCAGTCGACGGCAGACAAAACGGGTGTGGGTCTGCGGCGTGCCACTGAAGGTGCACAGGCAGATGCTGTCAACGCCCTGCAGGTCCAGGCCGTCGATGCAGTCGGCCGTGATGGCCAGCGCCGGCACAGCGCGGGCATTGCACCCAGCGCTGGCCAGCGTGTGCGCCAGCATCTCCGCCGACAGCGTGTCGAACTCGTTGCGCGCGCCCACGCACAGCACGGTGCGGGACGTTGCGGCCTGCGGTTCCTGCAGGCCCTGCGCGGTTGGCAGGGAAGGCACCGAGAGGCCCGGGTGACTGTTGCGGAGGTCGTCCAGCAACCGGCTGACGCCGCTGACCACGCGGTGCCGCTGCGCGGCCGAGGCCCGCCGCGAAGAAGGCCGCGCGGCCAGCGCCAGCATCGGAACCGCGCTGTCGTTGTAGAACTGCAGCAGTGAAGCGCGCGCGACCTCTTGATGGCTGAGTTCGATGGCTTCTTCGAGTTCGCCCGAGATCAAGCGCTGGTACAGCAGCGTGGGCTTGTCGAACACCGGCTCGCTCCCCAGCAGCGGCTCCAGAAAGCGCAGCGGCGCCAGGTGGCGGCCGATGGCCAGCAGGCACACCGTCATCGGCGTGGCCAGCACCAGCCCCACAGGCCCCCACAGCAGCGCCCAGAAGCCCGCCGACAGCAGCACGGCCATCGGCGACACGCCAGTTCTGCCGCCATAGGCCAGCGGCTCGACGATGTTGTTGATGATCAGCTCCATGCCCACGATCAACGCTAGCGTCCAGGCCATCATCTGCCAGCCGGGGTCGATGGCAAAGGCCAGCAGCAAGGGAAACAGCGCCGCCACCGCCGGCCCCAGGTACGGCACGAAACGCAACACACCGGACAGAAAGCCCCACAGCAACGCGCCGGGCACACCGATGACCCACAGGCCCAATGCCATCGGGATGCCATAGCCGACGTTGATGAGCAACTGCGCGCCCAGGTAGCGACTGACGCGGTTGGCGGCTTCGTTCATGGCGTCGGCCATGTGGTGCAGGTCACCGCCCGTCAGGCGCACCAGGCGGTCGCGCATCTCGTGGCGTTGCAGCAGCAGGAAGATGGCCAGCACGGCCACCAGGCCGGCTGTGGCCAGCGGCACCACCACCGGCGTGACGAAGTTCAGGATCGCGCGCAGCGGCGACAGCGGCGCCGGCTCCAGCTGCACTTTGGTCAGCGCGCGGGCTTTCGCGCTGCCGGGCCCGCCGCCACCCGCTCCGGCGGCCGCGTCGTCGCGCACCGCGTTCAGCTCGCCTTCCACCATGCCGATGACACGCGACGCGTCGCTCAGGATCTGGCTGCTGTCGGCGTCGGGCCGCAGGTTGCGCAGCTTCTTGCGGATGATGGACTGGTAGGTGGGCAAGTCCTGGCTCAGCGCCACCACCTGCTGGCCGAGCAGCACCGCGCCGCCGCCCAACGCCGCCATCGTCAGCGTCATCACCAGCCCCACGGCCAGGGCGTGCGGCACACGCCAGCGGCGCAAGCCACTGACCACCGGGTCCAGCACAAATGCCAGCAACGCAGCAAATGCCAGCGGCATCAACAGCGACCGACCCAGGTACAGCGCCGTGATGCCGAGCGCCAGCGCGGCGCCGGTGATGACGAAGCGCTGGGTGCCCGGCATGACGGGCTGCGGCGCCTCGGCGATCGGCGGCGCCTGCGGGGGGAGGGATTCAGCCATGCGGATTCAATTGGCTGGTGACTTCTGGCGCACCGGCACGCTGCCGGTCGCGACCTGGCGACAAGGGTCGTTGGCGGGCGGGCTGCCAGCTTCCAGGAAGGGGATCAGGGCTGCCACCGGTGCCACCGCCGCCAGCGCCAGCGCCGCAACAGCGCGCACGCCCAGCCGACGCGCATCGATGGACACCGCCGGTTTGTCCAGCGTGCCGTTGATGTTGACCGGCGAGCGCAGCGACAGCGGCGAAAAGTCTTTTGGTGTGGCCACCAGGCGCAGCGCCAGCGTCTCGTCCCGCAGGTCGATCTCGCCGCTGAGCCTGAAGGTGGTGTCGGCACTGTCGATGACCGCAAAGCCTGGCACCAGCACACCGCGCTGCACCTGCGCGTCCATGCGCGCGCAGCGCAGCGGCAGCGGCCGGTCGCCGCGCAGCGCCACGCCGAGGGCCTGTGCCAGGTCGAGCCCAGCGGCCTCGGTCAGCAGGTGCGACAGCGTGCCGTCGCGCACCACGACGTGGGTGGTGCCCTGCAGCGTGGCAAGGATCTCGGCCACGCTGCGGCCCTGGCCGCTGAGCTTGAATTGCGCATCGAGCAGGCCCGTCAGGTAGGACTTCACGGGCGCTTCGGGCGAGTGCAAGGCCTGCTGGCGTTCACGCTGCAGCACTGCACGTGGGGCAGGTGGGGCAGTTGCCTTGGCCGCACCAGAGGCTGACGCCGCTGCACCCGCTGGCGTGGCGGCGTCGTTCTTGCGCACCGCGCGCACCCACCCCGCCACGTCCAGCCCGACGAAGGCCAGGGAGGCCGTCCATTGCGGTTGAGCCGGCCGCGTGTCGAGCCGGGTTGAACCGTTGACCTTGCCACCGGCGACGACGGCCGCCAGATCGTCGAGCCGCAGCACGCCGTGCTGCAGGCGCAGGTGGGTGTGGACCTGCATCAGCGGCGCCAGCGCGGTGGTGCCCAGGTCGAGTTGGTCGATGTCGATGAGCACGTTGGCGTCCATCGCCGACAGGCGCGGCAGGTCCAGTGGCGTATCGGGCAGCACTCGCCCGGCACGCCGCGGGTGCTGGTCGGTGCCGATGGCCGGGCCCAGATCCTTCAGCGCCAGACGGGTGCCGGTGAGGCGCCCGCTCAAGCGCTTGGGCACCATCGCCGTGTCGTAGGAAAAGGCGCCGCCGAGTGCACTGCTGCCGATGGTGACGCGGTTGGCGACCAGGCTCCACACCGTGCCGTCATGGGCGATGCGGCCGTGCAGGTCGAAGGGCGGGGTCACCGGCAACACCAGGCCCACGGGCTCGCCGACGGCGGCCAGTGAGGGCCCGCTGAGGTGCAAGTCGCCCTTGAGCCGCGACGCCGACAGCAGCGCGGCCGCCTGGCCTTCAAAGACCAGGTGCGCGCGCGCAACCTGGGCGTCCACACTGAGGTCCACCATCGGAGCGGTGGACGCTGGCCCTGACAAGGAGTTGGCCAGCAGCGGCAGCGCCCCTGCCGCGCGCGCACGCACCTTCAAGGGGCCGCCGCGGTATCGGCCCTCGGCCGTCAAGACCAGGCCGGCAGCGGCGCCGCCACTGGCGGCTTGTTGCGATTGCACCAGGGCCAGCAGTTGCAGTTGCAGCGGCGCGTCGTCCAGCTGCACCCGGCCACTGTCCAGCTGCAAGTGGTCGATCACGGGGTCGGGACGGACTTTGGAGGCGGCCTCAGCGCCGGGCCCGGCCGGCGGCCCCACATGCCAGGTGGCGCGGCCGTCGGCCAGGCGCAGCAAATGGGCGTCGATGTGCTTCGCCGTCAGCGACCGGACGCGCAAGCCCTCGCCCTGGCGAAACCGCCACAGGTCGCCCCAGCGCCAGCGCAGCGCAACCGTGTCGGCTTGCAGCAGGTGCGGCGCCGCCACGCCCTCTGCCGGGCCGAGGGTCAGCCGTTCGGCGCTGAGGCCGGGGTTCCACAGGAGTTGGACGCGAAAGTCGCCGTCCACCTTGGCGCTGACACCGGCCAGACGCTGCAGGTTGCGCTCCAGCGGGCCGCGCAAAAAAGGCCAGCCAATGGCTTCTGCCGCGGCCAGCAGGGCGATGGTGGCGGCGGCGACGAGCAGCGCCCAGCGGAGGATGCGCGCGCGGCGCGCACCTTGGCCTTTGTCCGCTTCATGCGGGCGGCGACCGGGGGGGGGGTGACCAGTCTGTGGCTCTCTGATCATCGTCGCGCCTTGGCCAAACCCTTTGCCTCGGCCGCGCGCATCGCTTCGGCTTCTGCCGGTGTGTGCGGCTCGGCTTTGCGCGCCGCATCAGCGACCTTGTCATCGGCCACAAACGTCTCGGTCGCCTTGCGCACGCGGCGAGCGGCGGTGACGTTGCCTTCGCCTTGCAGGAGCGGGTCGTTCTTGACGGTCTTCATTGCAGGATCCTTCGGCGGTGGTGAGGGTCCCGAATGGTGTGGCGCCACAGGCCGCGATCCTGTCGGTGCGACGGCCTGCCGGGCGTAGGAGAGGGCGCGTCTGCAGACACCGCCTGTAGGTGCCGTCCGACCGCGCAACACCGCGCACACCGACGGACAAAGCGGCTGCGCCGCCGGACACTGTCCTTCGCCAGCCCCATCCACTCATCCTCTTCCAGGGACACGCCATGACCCACCCCGATCCCAACGCGGCAGGCCCCGCCCACGCTGCGTCAGACGTCCCTGCTCTGCCGCCCTGCGGCTGGATCGCCAACGGCGCGGACGACGGGTCGGACACTGAAAACTGGGTCGGCTACGAATCCCTTCACCCTTTGACCTGGGTGCCGGTCCGCGGCGTCCAGCGTTCGGCCTGAAGAATCTTGAACTGCAGCGGTTTGACGCAGGAATGTGGGAAGGCTCCCACAGTTGGCAGCCACTCTGACCGACAGCCCGCGCAGCCCATGCGGCGCAGACTGCGGTCATGTACTCGAACCCTGCGGTCACCGCCTACCTGGTCGAAGACAACCCGGTCATCCGCGACAACCTCGTCGCCGCGCTGGAAGAACTGGTGCCGCTGCGGGTGCTGGGTTCGGCGGCCAACGAAGAGGACGCCGTGCGCTGGATGGACACGCCCCACCCGCCATGCGACGTGATGATCGTCGACCTCTTCCTCCACAGCGGCTCAGGCCTTGGCGTGCTGCGAGCGTTGCAGGACCGCAAGATGCTGTGCCGACCGGTGGTGCTGAGCAACTACGTCAACACCGAGATGCGCAACCGCTGTCTGTCCCTGGGCGCACAGCGGGTGTTTGACAAGTCCAGTGACATTGAAGCACTGGTGGCTTGGTGCGCCGCGATCCCGCCACGCGAGAACCCGACTGGACCCGCCGCGACTTCTGTAGCAGCTACTGAATGAGGCCGTTCTTCAGCGCGTAGTAGGTCAAGTCGCTGTTGCTGGCGAGCTTGAGCTTTTCCAGTACCCGCGTGCGGTAGGTGCTGACGGTCTTGACGCTCAGGAACATGGCCAACGCCATGTTGCCGATGGTCTCGCCCTTGGCCAGGCGCAAAAAGACTTGCAGTTCGCGTTCAGACAGCAATTCGTGGCCCGCGCGTTCCACGCCCCCGGCGGCGTTGTCGGCCAGCAGTTCGGCCACTGCCGGGCTGATGTAGCGCCGGCCGCGAAACACGGTGCGGATGGCATTGGCGATCTCTTCCGGGTCGCATTCCTTGTTCAGATAACCACTGGCACCCTGACGCAGCAGCGTGGTGGCGTAGTGCGCTTCGGGGAAGCCGCTCAGGATCAGCACGGCCAGGTCGGGGAAACGCGCCTTGATCGATTGCAGCGCATCGACGCCGCTTTGGTCGGGCATCGAGATGTCCATCAACATCACGTCCACCTCGCCGCCCCGCGCCAGTTCCAGTGCTTCGCGGCCGTTGTTGGCTTCGCCCGTGACGCGCAGATCCACGTGCTCGGACAAGAATTGCCGCAAGCCAGAACGCACGATGGCGTGGTCGTCAACAATGCCTACTCTGATCATGGTGGTCTTCGGGATGGGTTCGCGGCAAGGACTTCACCGCGTGACCCAATCTAGCAGACGAGAAGGCGCGGCGCGATCAGACTTGTCCTACACGCCCGGGGCCCCAGCGCAGGCCGCCCGAGCGGCCGAGCGTGGCTGCGCGCAGCTCCTGTCGGCGTCGTCCGACAGCTGGACGCGTGCACCGCTGATCGGGCGACGCCGAACTGCGCTTTAAGGTTTATGGGCCCGCCGCCGATGCGGCACTCCCACCGAGGAACCCCCGATGAACCGTACCCCGCAATTCGCCTTTCTGGCGGCTGCAGTCGCTGCCACACTGTCGCTGGCAGCTTGCAACAAGCCGGGCCAGGAAACCGTCGGCCAAAAGGTTGACGGCAGCGTTGCCGAAGTCAAGTCAGCCACCAAGGACATGGGTGCTGACGCCAGCGCCGCCGCCACCAAGGCCGCCGACGCCGTGAGCGGCACCGCAAAAGACCTGGCAATCACCGCCAAGGTCAACGCCGCACTGGCGGGCGACAGCACGCTCAGCGCCATCAGCGTCAACGTGGACACCACCGCGGGCCGCGTGGCCTTGAACGGCAGCGCCCCCGACGCCGTGTCCCGCGACCGCGCCAAGACGCTTGCTTCGGCTGTGGAAGGCGTGGTGGCGGTGGACAACCGGCTGACCGTCGGCAAGAAGAACTGACGCGGCGCCCAGTCGCTCTCACGCCCTTCCCCTGACCCCGCGATCTCGCACCCACCCCAGCAAGCCAGGAATCCCCATGAGCAACACCAAGACCGACTACAGCGCCAAGCATGCGCCCCTGCAACTTGACCTCGAAGGCCTGCACGCCGCACGCCAGGATGTGACCGACGGTGCGCTGACCCCCGCCTACGGCCCTTGGCGCGACGACATTGTCAATCTGCTCAACGGGGCTCTGGCCACCGAGCTGGTGTGTGTGCTGCGCTACCGCCGCCACCACTACACCGCCGACGGCCTGGCTTCGCCAGCCATTGCGAACGAGTTCCTGGTGCATGCGAACGAAGAGCTGGCCCACGCCGACCGCATCGCGCAGCGCATCGTGCAGCTGGGCGGCGAACCCGACTTCAACCCCGAAGGCCTGCTGGGGCGCGGTCATGCCGACTACGACGCGTCAAAGGACTTGACGGCCATGATCCGAGCCAACCTGGTGGCCGAACGCATTGCGGTTGAAAGCTACCGGCAGATGATTGCGATGCTTGCGGACAAGGACTCGACCACCCGCCGGATGCTGGAAGACATCCTGGCCGATGAAGAGAAACACGCCGACGAACTGAAGGATTGGCTGGCTCGGTGAACGAAGACGCGGGGACGGGTGACCCCGTCTCTGTGCTGCTCCATCTGTCGGACACCCACTTTGGCGCCGAAGACGCACAGGTGCTGGAAGACCTGGTGGCGCTGGTGCTGGATGAAAGACCGCAGGCGGTGGTCGCCACGGGCGGCATCACGAAGCATGCAAAGCCTGCCGAATTCGAGGCGGCCGCACGTTTCCTGTCGCGCCTGGCCGCCCGCCATCAACTGGTGGTGCCAGGCGACCATGACCTGCCACCGTGGGACTTGCTGCGCCGCCTGGTCGCGCCGTATGCCGCTTTCCGGCAGACCTTCGGCGACGACCTGGAACCGCGCCTGCAATCGCCCGACATCTGGGTTGCCGGCCAGTGCAGCACCCGGCGCTGGCGCCGCCACGAAGGCACGCTGTCCGACGCGCAGGTGCTGCGTTCGGCAGCGTGGCTGTCCACCGCGCCAGCGGGCGCACTGCGCGTGGTCGCCCTGCACCACCCGGTGGCAGCGGGCCCGGCGACACGCCAAAACGACGACCACGCCGCAGGCACCCGCGCCGACCCAAGCGCCGCGCCCGACGTGCTGCACAACGCCGCTTTTGCGGTGAACGCCTGGTGCCGTGCCGGCGTGCACCTGGTGCTCGGCGGCCACACCCATCAGCCCGGCTTCCTGGCGCTGCACGCCGCAGCCGAGCGACGCACGCCGATGTGGGCCGTGCAGGCCGGCACGGCGGTGGCGCCCCACCGGCGCGACCGGCATCCACAGGCTGTCAACCTGGTGCGCCAGGTCGGCCCTAGCGGCTGGCGCGTGGAGCAGTGGGTGCACCAGTCCGACAGCGCGGTCCGGCGCAGCGCCTTTGTCTTGAAGGACTGGGTGTCGATCGCTGCGGCCGTGACATAGGCGCAGAGGATCAGGCGCCGTGAAGTAGGACCTGGCCTACACGCGCTAGGGAAGTTTCACTGACTGCTGTGAGCCACCGCGCAGGGCATACTGCTCCATAAATCGACGGTCCTGTGCGGCGCTGGTGCCGCACGCTCGCTCGCCGCAGCTTGTCCATGTCACCGCTCAGAACCTTCATCGTTGAAGACAGCACGATCATTCTCGACAATCTCGTCGCGACCCTGGAAGAGTTGGCTGACGTCAGGGTGGTTGGCTCGGCGCCGGACGAACAATCTGCCATCAACTGGATCTGCAATGGCAACGGGGGCTTCGACCTCCTCATCGTGGACATCTTTCTCAAGTCGGGTTCGGGCCTGGGTGTGTTGCGGGCGGTGCAGGACGCTGGCGTGGAAGTCCGCCGCGTGGTGCTCACCAACTACGCCACATCCGACATCCGCAAGCGCTGCGCCGCGCTGGGCGCAGACCGGGTATTCGACAAGTCGGGCGAGCTTGAAGACCTCATTGACTACTGCAGCCACATGGCCGGTGACAGCGCGCAAGCGCTTAGCGTCTTGAACTGATTCCGTCGTGCCGCGCTTCGTCGCCCACCCAACCCTGAGACCGGGCCGCGGCACCGCACGCTGATGGCCACACCCACCCCTCGGCGCAAGGGCTGGCGCACGCCTCTGGCCGTTGCCCTGGGCTCGCTGTTGGCGCTGGGCGTACTGTCAGTGGCCGAATGGTCCTACCAGAAGGCGGTGGACTCCCTGGGCAGCCTGGGCACACGAGCGGTTGCGCGCACCAACATCCAGACCGTGATGCGCCGGCTGCTGGACGCCGAATCGGCCCAGCGCGGTTATGTGCTGACGGGCCGCAAGGAATACTTGGCTCCCTACGCCGAGGTGGCCTCCGACATCGGCAGTGCCGTGGATACCCTGCGCACGCTGTACCAGAACGACAGCGAAGTCACGCCTCTGGTGGCCGAGGTGGCGACACGGGCGCTCGAAAAGTTGTCCGAGACCAGCGAGACCATCAGCCTGTACGACGCGGGTTCGCACGACGCCTGGCACAACCTGATGCTGACCGACATCGGGCGCGAAAAGATGGAAGCAGTGCGCAAGGCCGCAGAAACGCTGCTGTCGGTGGAAGACCGTCGCGTCGCCGCCGAACGCGCCGCCGTTTACCGCACGCTGGAACTGGGCCGGCGCGGCGTCAGCATCACGACGCTGCTGAGCCTGTTGTGGTTCATCTTCTTCCTGCGCAAGAACGCCGCCCTGCTGGCCGCGCAACAGGCCGCCGCGCGCGACCTGCAGGCCGAGCGCGACGCACTGGATGTGCAGGTGCGCCTGCGCACAGCAGAACTGGCCGACCTCAACCGCCACCTGCAGGAGGTGCGCGAACACGAACGCGGCAATCTCGCGCGGTCACTGCACGACGAACTGGGGGCCTTGCTGACCTCCGCCAAGCTGGACCTGACGCGCCTGCGCCGTGCGCTGCCCACGCCGCCGCCGGAAGTCAGCGAACGCATGAACCACCTGTCCAGCACCATCGACCAGGGCATCGGTTTGAAGCGCCGGGTGATTGAAGAGCTGATGCCTTCTGCCCTGCACAACCTGGGGCTGCGCACGGCGCTGGAGATCCTGGTGGGTGAATTCACGCAGCGCACGGGCCTGGCGGTGCAGATGAACTTGCAGGACGCCGAGCTAGACACACCGTCGCGCAACACGGTCTTTCAGCTGGTGCAGGAATCGCTGAGCAATGTGGAACGGCACGCCTCCGCGCAGCAAGTACGCTTGAGCCTGCTGGCCAGCGGCGGCGAAGTGCAGGTCCAGATCCACGACAACGGCCGCGGATTCAGCCGCGACAGCCTGCGCGAGGTGGGGCATGTCTGGAAGAACTTGCGCCACCGCATTGAAGCGTTAGGTGGCAAGCTGTCGGTGGCGTCGGCGCCGGGCAAAGGCACCGAGGTCGATGCGACAGTGCCGATTCCCGTCGGGCCGCTCTAGCTCTGGCGACCTGGGTCGGTCGCTCAGACCGGTACCCGCTTCAAGCCATGCGCCTCAGCGTCCAATACGCCGCACCGCCTGCCGCCGCGCTGAGGAAGGTGCCCCAGACAGTGTCGGTGATGGCCAGGCCCCAGCTCCATTGTTTGAGCGTCGCCAGATTCGTCAGGTCGTAGGTGGCGTATGCCACCAGGCCCACCAAGGCAGCACGCAGGACGGCAGCGGGCAGTGATTCAGGTGCGGGCACCAGCGTCAGTGCCATCAAACCCGCCGGGTAGGCCAGGTAGAAAAGCACCGCAGGCAGCAGGCGCACGTCGGTGGCTGCCACGGACGCCATTTCGCTGCGGTAGAAGTCCTTTGCCAGCACGCCCAGCCACAGCGCATCCAGCGCCCCGATGACCAACAGGGCCGCACCATAAGCCCAGGCCCAGGCTGCCATCAATGCGCTCCTGCCGCGGCGCTCATGGGCAAGTCCAGCACGGCATGGTCGCCCAGGCCCAACGGTTCACCGGCCACCACGGACGCGGCAAATGACAGGGCCCGCATGGTGCTGCTGGAAGGCCCGTCCCACACTTCGGCGCGCAGCGGCTGCACACGCAGCAGCGTCAGCGATGGGTCTTCTGCGCCGCCCGGAAACCAGGGTCGCGCCCTCAGCGACCACAGGGCCCGCTTGCGGTCTGCCGAGTCCACTACGGTGGCGCGGCAAGCGATGGAGATGCAGGCGGCGCCGCGTTCGTCAATGAAGGCCAGGTTCACGGCATCGTGGCCAGCGGGGCCGCGCTGGATGGACTCGGTGGTGGTGCCACGCGCCAGCAGGGTCCAGATCGCGCCGTCAGCGTCCATCTCCTGGGGGGTCATCGGCCGGCTGATGAGCAGGCCGTCGGCTTCGCGCAGCGTCAACATGGCCACGCGCTGGCCCTCCAGCTGCTGGGCCATTTCTTTCAGCGCAGGGTGAATCTGGGTGGCAATCTTCATGCGGTACTCCAATGCATCGAAGCCGGCGCCGGGCTGGGCGCAGGGCGGCAGTCCACTGTAGGCGGGCATGAGCTGGCCGAAGGTAGGAACGGGGGGTCTGCGTGTGTAGGACCGGCTGCAGGCTGCAGGCTGAAGGCTCCCTTAGCCTGTCTGCCCTTCAGATCAACGGCCGCGCCGCCGGCCGGCCGTCGCCGTAGAGGTCCGCCAGCCGCGCCAGCGCTTTGGGGTCCAGCAGTTGCAACCGGCCGTCCTCGATGCGGTACAGCCCACGCCGCTGCAGCTTGCGCAGCGTCTTGTTGGTGTGCGCCAGGCTCAGCCCCAGTGCGTCGGCGAGGTGCTGCTGGGTCAGCGGAAACAGCACGCCTGGCAAGCCATCCCCAATGCTGGCGCCATCGACGCTGTCGCCGGACACGGCGCGCACGGCCGCGGCGCGCTTGTAAAGCAGGATCAGCAACGTGGCCACCCGCTCTTCGGCGCTGCGGCGGCCGATGGACAGCAGGTTGTCGTCCACCAGCGATTCTTCGTGCGCGGTGAGCCAGGTGATGTTGAACCCCATCGACGGCTGCTGCCGGTGCAGTTCCCACAGCGCATTGCGGTCGAATACGCACAAGCGTGCGTCGGTCAGCATCACCACGCCGTGCGCAGCGGCGTCGCTCATCTTCTGCTGCACGCCAATGAAGTCGCCCGCGAGCAGGAAGTTCAAGATCTGCCGGCGGCCGTCGCTGAGTGTCTTGAAGCGGTAGCCCCAGCCTCGCAGCAAGGTGTACAGGCGCGTGTCGGATTCGCCTTCGTGGATCAGCGTCTCGCCTTCCTGCAGCACCAGTTCACGGCGCTTGATCTGCTGCAGCAGCGCCTGTTCATCCGCGCTGTGCGGCAGGAACAGCGGCAAAGCACGCAGCGGACAGTCCAGGCACTTGGTGTCGGGCATGGATTCTCCTGGGGTTGGGTCGGCGGGTTGAGCACGTGGGTCATGCGATCAGGGCGAGTGTGCACCGGCAGGCTGCAACCGCATGGCGCGCTGCGCACAGCACCAGTGGCACCAGGTGCGCCAGTTCCGCCCATACCAGCCGGCGCGCGGGCCGGCTGTGTCATTTCACATTGATATTTCACGCAGCGCCGCGCGCATCTGGCTTCTAGAGTTCTGCCATGCACCAGACACTTGCCGAATTGCCGCAGAGCCCCGGCAGCCTGCACATCGTGTACACCAGCCAGCTCGCGCCTGGGCAGGACTACACCGCCTATGGCCGCATCTGCCGCGTGGCGCGGCAGCGCAACGGGCCGCTGGCGGTGTCGGGCGTGCTGCTCTTTGACGGCCAGCGCTTTTGCCAGTGGCTGCATGGAGAGCCCACCTCCACCGCCGCGCTGATGCAGACCATAGCCAGCGACCGCCGCCACACCGACGTGCAGGTGCATTTGCAGACGTCACTGCCCAGCGACGCCTTTCCCAGCGGCTGGCGGGCCGGCTTTGTGGACAGCGACACCCTGGATCAATTTGTCCAGCAGCCTCCCCATGGCGCCGATCGGGTCATGGCTGCTCTGGGCCGACTGCTGGCGGCTGCAGACGTCGGGCCCGCCGTCTCGCAAGGGATGACTGGCCGCGCCATGCAATCCCGCGGCTGCAGCAGCGCGTGACCCGGCCCGTGCAACCGCGACGGCGCCCTGTCCTACACATCGAGCCGAAAACGAACTACCCGCTGCGGACTGCTGCCTTGCGGACACTGGCGCTCCACCCATTGACACCGCGAGGACATGATGAATCGCTTGCATCCGACGCCCGGCCTCATGCACATCAGCCACGCCACGCGTGTGCGTGAACCTGAGGTGCGGCGCGACGGCATCCTTGACGAACCCGACGCTGACAAGCCGGTGCTGCAGAAGTCAGCCCGCCGGGACGCGGTGCGGCGCAGCGAAGCGGACGCAGAAATTCGAGAACTGATGAACCGCCGGCCACGCTGAACGGGCCGGGCTTGGCAGTTACTGCAGCGTCACTTGCTGCCGCACCACCATAGCGAATCGGCTGGCGTCTGTGCGCCAGCGAACATACGACGATGATTTGCCGGAATTCGGTGGCTTCGCAACTCGCCAATCAAACGCATGCATCAAGCCGCAAGCGCCCGGAAGGCGGTGCTTGCGGCGTGCAGAATTCACTCTGTGAGCACCCAGCACCGCTGGGTTAGGGGAAACGGATGATCAAGCAGGCCATCGTGACGTTCGCGCGCGGACGTTGGGCCCTGCCCGTGGTGCTGGTGCTGGCGCTCGCCGCGGTTGCGGTGAACGAAAGCACTTATCAGCATTCGCACTACATGCTGACACGCGGCATCGCGCTGACCGACGCCCGCATCCAGGCCGCCCGCACGTTGCAGGTGCTGACAGACGCCGAAACCAGCGCACGGGCATTCCTCATCAGTGAGCAGGCCGCCGATGGCGCCGCCTACCGCCACGCCGCTCAATCAGTGCCTGAAGTGGAAGAAGGCGTCTTCAAACTCATCGCCAAGCTGGACCCGGGGCGAAACGTATCGGTGGCCACCGTGCGCGCGCAGATTGGCGACAGGCTGCAGACGCTGGAACTCTGGATGAACCTGGTCGCAGCCGGGCAGCGCGGCCAGGCCCAGCAACTGGCTGGCAGCGACCAGGGCCGGCAGCGTTTCGCCGAGTTGCGGCTGGAGTTTGACCAGGTGCTGGAGCGTGCCGCCACCGTGCAGGAAGAGGCACGAAGCTCGCTCTACGACGCCATGATGCTCAACCGCGCCGCGCTGCACATCACGGTGCTGACGGCGGTGCTGGTGCTGGTGCTCTTCATGCGCCAGCTGCGCAAGTTTGAAACACAGCAGGTGCAGGAACAGTTGCGGCTGGAGCTCCAGATCCGCGCCCGCACGTCCGAGCTGCGTGAACTGGCGGGCCACCTCGTGAATGCGCGTGAAGACGAACGCGGCCGTGTGGCCCGCGAGCTGCATGACGAAATGGGTGGCCTGTTGACGGCGATGAAGCTCGAATTTGCCCGCCTGCGCCGGGTGCCCGACCTGCCGCCCGCCGCGCGCGAACGGGTGGCCGGCATTGAAGCGCGGCTCAACGACGGCATCGCGCTCAAGCGCCGCATCGTCGAGAACCTGCGCCCTTCTTCGCTGGACCAGCTGGGCCTGTGCACGGCGCTCGAGATGCTGTGCGTGGACACCGCCGTCAACCTCGGCATTCCCGTGCACCACCACCTGCAACCGGTGCAACTGAACAGGGAAGCCGAGCTGACGGTGTACCGGCTGGTTCAGGAATCGCTCACCAACATCAGCAAGTACGCCAAGGCGCACGAGGTGGTTGTCAGCCTTGCACCCGCTGGCCGCCCGCCCGTGGAGACGGTGCAGGTGACGGTGAAGGACGACGGCTTGGGATTCAGCGTCGCGTCAGTGCCTGCGGGTCACCACGGGCTGCTGGGCATGCGGGTGCGGGTGGAATCGCACGCCGGCTCGTTGAAGATCGACAGTGAGCCAGGCCGCGGCACGGTGGTGCGCGCGGTTCTGCCGGTGTCGGGCCCGCCGAGGGAGGACCGCGCCGTTGACGCCCTGGACAGCCCTGAGGGTCTCGACACCCGGGCCTGAGCTTCGCGCCGTCCTACGGAACGATGCGCCGCAGGCCCACTCCCCGGGCTTCGTATCAGCTGCACGATGGCTCCATCGGCGACACGTCGCCAACCAGGAGAGCTTCATGTCCGTGCAATACCCTGCGTCCTCAGCGAGAGAGCTTGACCATGCCCTGCCGGAGGTTGACCCGCGCCTGCTCAAGCCCGCCGTCTATGCGCCGAGGCGCCGACGCTGGCCCGCGCTTCTGGCCGCCACGCTGGTCGGCGCTGTCGTCGCCGCGTTGTATGTGTCGAGCCAGTACGACGGACGCAGCTTGGGCACACGCCTGGACGACACCGTCAGTGCGGCTGGCAACAGCGTGGACCGTGGTGTCAGCGACCTGCGCGGCGTCGCGACCGGTGCAGCTGAGGGCACTGCCGGCACCGCCGAGCGGGTGGCCGGCGCCTTGAATGACACCGGCATCACCGCCGCGGTGAAAACAGCCCTGGCGGCCGACCCGGCCCTGAGTGCCCTGAAGGTGGAAGTCAACACCAGCGAAGGCGTTGTCCGCCTTGAAGGCCCGGCCCCGGACGAAAAGGCCCGCGAACGTGCTGGCGTTCTGGCCAGCGCTCCTGACGGTGTGCGCCAGGTGGACAACCGCTTGGTGGTGCAGCCGCCGCGATGAGCGACCCGCACGAAAAAAAACCCCGGCGTGAATGTTCGCCGGGGCTCTGGTCATCAGGCGCAATGAAGGGAGGTACACGGCGCCCGCTTTACTGACCAAACTTGCGACTCAAGTCTTGCCGTATTGCGCCTTGGCCGCGTTGATGCAGGTCGTCTTGGCGTCACTGGACAGGGCGTCGCACTTTTCAGCGGCCACCTTGTAGTCGGCATCACGTTTTGCATCGGTGGCGTCGGTACGCGCAGCCGCCACGGTCTTGCCCAACTTCAGGTCGGCCAGAGCCTTGTCACGCGTTGCCTTGGCGGTCTTGACACAGACATCCTTGCCATTGCCGTCGAGGTCGTCGCAGCGCTCGCGTTCTACGTCATAGGCGGTCTCGATCTTCGACTGGGTGACCTTGCGCCTGTCATCCGGCTTGCCGGAATAAGCGTACTCGGCCTCCGCCTTGGCAACCTTCAAGTGACCTTTGGCTTGCAGCTTGCAGATGTCCTTGGCATTGGCCGCCAGCGACTTGCAGCTGTCGGTTTCAGCCTTGTAGGCGCCATCGGCCTGCGCGCGCGCGGCGTTGTATTCGGTCTTGTTCGTTGCGGCAGCCTGTGCGGCGCCGGACAGCAGAACGACGGCCGCCAGACAGGTGGCACGCAGGGTGAGTCGGTTGAAGAGGGATCGGGTCATTTTGATATCTCCTGGCAGGAAGGTGAGTGAGGGATGAAAGACCCAGGCAGTGTCGAACTGGCGTTCGACCGACGGCACGGGACGAGGCCGCGTGCTGCTGTAGTCAGGCTCCTACCGGCGTGCGCCGTGGTCAAGCTCAGCGCTGCGGCGACACGCGCCACACGACATTGCCCACGTCGTCGGCCACCAGCAGTGCGCCGCTCTTGTCCAGCGCCACGCCCACCGGCCGGCCCTGCGCCTTGCCCTCTGCAGTGAGGAACCCGGTCAGCAGCGTCAGGGGCTGCGCGCCGCTGGGCTTGCTGCCGTCAAAGGGCACGAACACCACCTCATAGCCGCTGTGCGGGTCGCGGTTCCAGGAACCGTGCTGGCCGATGAACATGCCGTTCGCAAAAGCCGCCGGCAGGCTGGTGCCGGCCGACCACGCCAGGCCCAGCGGCGCGGTGTGCGCGCCCAAGGCGTAGTCGGGCACGGTGGCCCGCGCCACCAGGTCGGGCCTGGGCGGCTGAACCCGTGTGTCCACGTGCTTGCCGTAGTAGCTGTAGGGCCAGCCGTAGAAGGCCGTGTCGCGCAGGCTTGTGAGGTAGTCGGGCACGAGGTCACTGCCGAGTTCATCGCGTTCGTTGACCACGGTCCACAACGTGGGGTTGGCGGCGACACCTGGCGACACCCAGGCCAGTCCATTCGGGTTGCGCAGGCCGCTGGCGTACACGCGGTGCGTGCCGCTGGCGACGTCCACTTCCCACACCGCGGCGCGCTCTTCCTCGGCCGCCATGCCGCGTTCGGCGACATTGCTGTTGGAGCCCACCGTGACGTAGAGCTTCTTGCCGTCTGCACTGGCGATGAGGTTCTTGGTCCAGTGGTGGTTGATGCTGCCCGCGGGCAGTGCAGTGACGACGGTGCCAGGGGCGTCGATGCGGGTCTGCCCTGCGCGGTACGGAAAGCGCAGCACCGCGTCGGTGTTGGCAACGAAGAGCTCATCGCCCACCAGCGCCATGCCGAAGGGTGAATTCAAACCCGACAGCAGCACGAAACGTTGCTCGGCCACGCCGTCGGCGTCGCTGTCGCGCAGCAGGGTGATGCGGTTGGCGCTGGCCACGCCTGCACCCGCCCGCTTCATCACCGCTTTCATCACCCAGCCCTTGATGCCTTTGCCGTCGTCGGGCTTTGACGGCGCGTTGCTCTCCGCCACCAGCACGTCGCCATTCGGCAACGACAGCAGCCAGCGCGGGTGGTCCAGGTTGCGCGCAAAGGCCTCGACGCGGGTGCCGGCCGCGGCCACCGGCTTGGCGCCGTCAGCCCAACCTTGTGCGGGCGCAATGTTGACGGTGGGCAGCAGCGTGCGCCGCGGTGCCGGCAATGTGGGCTCTTTGCCGATGCCTGCCGACAGCGGCAGGCGGGCGCTCTCGGCGCAGGCCGCCAACAGTGTGCATACAGCAAGCGTGGCGCTGACGACCCGCAGCGTGCGGCCTGTCGATTCAATCGTCTTCACGGGTCTTGTGCTGCAGAAGTGGATTGGCCAGCAAAGGTAGGCTCACCGCGCAAAAACCGAGGTCGGCCAGGGCCGTGGCTGGCGGTAGGCGCGCGACTACGCCTACACGACGCTCGTCTCGCGCAGCGGCTGCTGGTCGATCACCCGCTGCCACCCCAGCGCCGACAAGTCCAGCGTGCAGTAGCGCCCCGACACCACCAGTTCAGCCAGCGCACGGCCCACGGCGGGTGCCTGCTGCACGCCGTGGCCGCTGAAGCCGTTGGCAAACAGCAACCTGGGCAGCGCGGGGTGGGCGCCCAGGATCACGTTGTCGTCCAGCAGGTTGACGTCGTAGTGCCCCGCCCAGGCGCTGTGCAGGCGCGCGGCTTCGAAGCCCGGCACGCGGTGCGCCAGCGTCGGCCACAGTCGGTCTTCAAACCAATCCAGCGGCACGTCGAAATCGTGGCATTCCGGGTCTTCGTCGGGCGGCGGCGCGGTGCCGCACAGGAAGCCCTGGCCTTCGGGCCGGAAGTACAGGCCCGTGGGGTCCACCACCAGCGGACAGGCCGGCAGCAATGCCGGACTGGTGAAGTGAAAGACGCAGCGCTTTCGCGATTGCACCGGCAGCAGAATGCCGGCCTGACGCGCCAAGGTGGTGGCACCGGTGCCGGCTGCGTTGACGAGCCAGCGGCAGCCGACGCGGCTGCCGTCGGCCAGCACCACGCCCCTCACACCCGCGGGGGTGTGCAGCACATCCAGCACTTCGCCCTGCCGCACCACAGCCCCCAGCGCCACGGCCTTTTGACGCAGGCCGTGCATCAGCGCGTGGGCGTCTAGCCAGCCCTCGCCCGACAGGCCCAGCGCGCCACCCGCCAGGTCGTGGTGGTTCAACCACGGAAAGCGCGCGGCCAGTTCCGGCGGCGCCAGCAGCGCGACGTCAGCACCCTCTGCGCGCTGCACGCGGTGGTTGGCCTGCAGCACGGCATGGCCCGCAGCGGTGGCCAGGAAGAGGTAGCCCGGCTCACGAAAGGCCAGGTCCGGCGCCACGCCGTCCACCGCCAGCAGCGTGCCTGCGTCGCGGATGAACTGGGTGCCGAACATCGACATGCGAACGTTTTCCGGCGTCGAAAACTGGTGACGGATCGACGCCACCGAGCGTGTCGTGGCGCAGTGCTGAAAGCTCAGGTCACGTTCCAGCAGCAGCACCGACCCGCCAAATCCGCTGTCGCGCGCCAGGAAATAGGCCACCGCGCTGCCCACGACCGCAGCGCCGACGATCACGACATCGAATTGGTCCTGCATAAATCTTTCACCGTGGCTCCAGCGTGCCCCCAGTCAGCAGCCGTGTTCAACGCATCGGCGCTTCGCTGGCCAGGGTGTCCCGCGTGGCGCAGCCAGCGGGCTGACTGAAAGACTCTCAGCCTCTCAGGCAGCGGCCTTTTCGCGGTCCTGCAGCAGCCGCCACAACACTTTGCCCGACCCGCTGCGCGGCAGCGCATCGACAAACTCGACGATCTTGGGCACCTTGTAGGCCGCCATGTGTTCGCGCGCCCAGTTGACGATGTCCTCTGGCTTCGCCGTGCCCCGCGCCTCGGCGCGCAACACGACCACGGCCTTCACGGTTTCGCCGCGGTAAGCGTCACGTGCGGCGATGATGCAGGCTTCCTGCACCAGCGGGCACTTGAAGAGCATCAGTTCGACTTCGCTGGGCCAGACCTTGAAGCCGCTGGCGTTGATCATGCGTTTGAGCCGGTCGGTGATGAAGAAATAGCCTTCTTCGTCGCGACGGCCGAGGTCGCCGGTGCGAAAGAACTGCTTGCCGTCGATAGTGATGAAGGCCGCCTTCGTCGCTTCCGGGTGGCCCCAGTAACCGCGGAAGACCATAGGGCCATGGGTGATGATTTCGCCCGTTTCACCGGCGGGCAGTTCGCGCCCGGTCTCGGGGTCGATGATGCGGCTGTCCACGCCGTAGATCGGGATGCCCAGGCACTGCAGCTTGGCGCGTTCGGGTGGGTTGCCGTGGCTGGGCGCGGCGGTTTCCGTCAGGCCATACCCTTCGGCGAAAGTGATGCCAAATTCCTGTTGCAGCCGTTCGGCCACCGCATGTGGCATGGCTGCGCCGCCACCCGAGAGGTAGCGCAGGCTGGCGAGGTCGAAGCTCTTGTAATTGGGGCTGCCGAAGAGGTCGATGATCATCGTCGGGATGCAGGTCCAGTGCGTGACCCGGTAGCGCGAGATCAGCCGCCCCGCCATGTCGCGGTCCCAGCGCGGCACGATGACCACGGTGCTGCCGAGGTAGATCGACCCGAGCACGCCGTACATGAGGCCAGTAACGTGGAACATCGGCACCACCGCCAGGCTCACCGTCTCGGCGCTGGCATGGCCCCACAAGCCGCCGCCGACGATGTTGGGCATCAGCGTGCGGTGCGTGTGTTCGCAGCCCTTGGGCAAGCCGGTGGTACCGGACGTGTAGGGCAGCAGCGCCAGATCATCAGGCTGGCTCTGCGGCGCGGCCGGCACGTGGCCGGCGGCCAGCGCGTCGGCCCAGCGCGTGGCCATGGCAGGCAGCGCATGCTCGCCCAGCAGCCAGTCCAGCATGGCCTGCGGTGGGCGGTCGCCATCGTCGATGGTGGCCGGCATGGTGTCGCTGAATGGGGTCACAAGCAACTGCTGCAAGCGCTGCGCATCGGGCAGGCGGCCATTGGCCTCCACCACCGTGGCGGCAAGATCGGCCGTGGTGATGGCCACCCGCGCTTGCGGATCGGTGATGTAGTGGCCGAACTCGTCGGCGCGGTTCATCGGGTTGACCGGCACCACCACCGCGTCGGCACGCTGCACGGCATAGAACGCCACCAGAAACTGCGGGCTGTTCTGCAGGTACAGCAGCACGCGGTCACCACGCACCACACCTTTGGCCTGCAACCAGCCGGCAAGCTGTTCGGCCTGGCGGTGCAGTTCACTGTAGCTCATGCTGCGGCCCAGGAAGATGCAGGCGGCCTTGTTGGGGTAGCGGCGCGCGCTGACTTCGAGGTTGAACCACAGCGTGGTGTCGGGCACCACCAGGCTGCGCGGCAGGCGCGTGGGCCAGGGGTCGAAGGCTTTGTCGGTGGTGGAAGGTGCAGTCTGCGGCGTCAATCAGGGCTCCCGTGGCGGTGAACCCTGGGTATAGCGACTGCGGCGTGCGGCGTCATCCAGCGTTTCCCGCAGCCCGCTTCAATCACCTGCCGCTTTTGCGCTGGATACCCCGCGCCGGGTGAAGCTCACTTGGCTTCCTGCTTCCAGCGCTGGCAGGCCGGGTGGCCGGCAAATTCGCCGCGCCCGCATTCGCGTTCCATGCAGATGTGGTACCGCACGCTGTCGCGAGAACCGCAGCTGGGCGGCGGGCCCGCAGCAGCGGCGGCTTCGGCGCTGGGCGCGGCCAGCACGGGCGCGGCACCAGGCGGCGGCACCGCCGGGTCGGGGCGCTGGCGCGGCGCGTCCTGGGCGGGCTTGAGGGTCGGGTTCTGCGGCAATTTCTGCGGCGCGGGCGTGCGCTCAACGCGCGGTTTGGCGGGCGCCTCTACCGTGGTCACGGCTTCGCTGGGCGGCATCACCGCTGAGGGCATAGGGGCGGCAACCGATGAAGGCGCACTGGCAGCAGGGACCAGCAGGGCTGCGGCCGACGCTGAAGCGTCGGCGGGGGTGGTCGTGACTGTGGACGTTGCCGTGGTCGCCACCGCAGCTGGCGCGGCAACGGGCGGCCCGACGACGGGGGGTGTCAGCGACGGCGTGGCTGAGGTCGAGACAGCCGGCACTGCCGCCGGTTGCTGCCAGAACCAGACGCCCGCAGCAATGGCGACGGCCAACACCGCGCCGACAACGAAAAGCATGGTGGCTGGCCGTTTGGCCGCGCCTGCGACACCAGCCGCACCCGCCGCACCCGCCGCACCTATCAATGGCGATCGCTGCGCCGTCATCTCCAGCGCTTCGGGCACGCCGATGTCCACTTCCACCGCAGCCCGCCGGTGCACCATGGTCTTTTCTGCCCCAGCCCGTGCGGCCTCGGCCGCTGCAGGCTGGGGATCGATCCAGAAGTGTTCGGTGGCCGGCGTCTGCGCAAGGCCCGAAGGCATGTGCTGCGTGGCACCCTCACCCACGTCGAGGTCGATGCGCCCTTCGCCAGCGTGGTGCGGCAGCACACTGGTGCGTTCCCAGTGCATCGGCGCGGCGTCGGCCGGGCGCCGGGCTGGCAGGCGGGCGCGGCCTTCCAGGACGTCGCGCAATTCGGCCACGCTTTGCGGGCGGTCGATGGGGCGCGGGCACAGCATCCAGTCGATGGCGTGCAGGAAGGCTTCGCTGCAGCCCGTCAGGTTGTCGGTGGTCAGGCTGGAGGCTTCGTCGTGCACCGTGCGCGCCGTGGCCGGCGGCGGCGGCCGACCCAGCAGCAGGTAGTGCAGCGTCGCGCCCAGCGCGTAGAGGTCGGTCCACGGGCCTTGGCGGACCGAACCGGCTTCGCCGTATTGTTCGATCGGTGCGTAGGCCGGCTTGAGGATGGCGGTGAGCGCCTGGCTCTTGTCGCTGAGCACCCGCCGCGCGGCACCAAAGTCCAGCAGCACGGGGCGGCCGTCGGGTTCGATCTGGATGTTGTCGGGCGCGATGTCGCGGTGGAACACACCTTCGCTGTGCAGCTTTTCGATGGCACCCAGGAGCGGCATCAGGATGCGCCGCGTCCAGGCTTCGTCGGGCGTGCCCTCCATGTCGAGACGGATGTCCTTGACCGTGCGCCCGCGCATCACGGGCATGGCCATGTAGGCGGTGCCGTTGGCTTCCCAGAAGCGATGCACCTTCAGCAGCGACGGGTGGTCGAAGCGCGCCAGCAGCTTGGCTTCGTTGACGAAAGACTTCAGGCCGAGCGCAAAACTCTCGGCGTCCGACTGCGAACGGATCGAGACGTGCATCGTCTCGGTGCGACCGGCCAGCGAGGCAGGCATGTACTCCTTGATCGCGACTTCGCGTTCAAGGGCATGATCGAAGGCCAGATAGACGATGCCGAAGCCCCCCACCCCCAAGAGCCTGAGCAACTCGTACTCACCCAGCCGCGTGCCTGCATGCAAGGCGCTGGGATTGTCGTGCCGGAGCTGGGATGAATCGGAAGCCATTTCCAAAGCAGCTTACCAGGGAAGCCCGCGCGTGAGACCCATCGTCATCTCTTCGCGCAGCCCGTCGCTCTGGGCTCACCGCAGCTTCATCCTGCTCTGGTTCGCGCGGCTGGCGTCGGTGACGGCCAGCCAGATGTTGGTGGTGGCCCTCGGCTGGCAGTGCTCACGCACTGGCCCGCGCGACGGCGTGTCGGCGCGCTGTTGCTGTTGCTGTTGCTGTTGCTGTTGCTGGCGTTGGCGTTGGCGGCGGCGTACGGGCTGGCCACGTTGGTCTTCGGCCTGTCAATGAACTTCAGCCTGTCGATGGTGGCGCTGGCCGTCACGGGCGCGGCCGACATGGTCAGCGTCGTCATCCGCCAGACCATCGCGCAACTGGAAACGCCCGACGCCATGCGCGGCCGCGTCAGTGCGCTGGATTCGCTCTTCATCGGGGCGTCCAACCAGCTGGGTGAATTCGAGTCCGGCGCCACCGCGGCCCTGATGGGGCCGGTGGCTTCGGTGGTTCTCGGGGGCGTGGGCGTGCTCCTGGTGGCGGGTCTCTGGCCGCGCCTGTTCCCGGCGCTGGCGCGGCGCGACGCATTGCTCCCTGGCGGCACAGATCAGCCCACAGAATAGTGGCGGACTGAGGCACAAGCCAGGGTCGCATGCGGGGCAGATGGAACGGTGTCCTCATCGTCATCCACGTTTCGCTTCAGCTCGGATGCGGGCATGGCGGCCGCGCGCTTTCCACTGCTGCACCTGCACCTTGCGCTGCAGCGCGGTGAGGCTGTCGCGGCGCGCTTCGCGCAGCAGCTTGTTGTAGTTCTTCAGGCGCTCTGGCGGCACTGCGCCACGCACGGCGCAACCGGGCTCGTCTTCGTGTTGGCAGTCACGAAAGCGGCACTGACTGGCGAGTTGTGCAACATCCGCAAATGCTGCGCCCAGTTCCTGCGCGTCGCCGTCCAGGCGCAGCGTGCGCAGGCCCGGCGTGTCGATGATGCAGGCACCTTCCGCCGTGCGGTGCAGGCTGCGCGCCGTTGTGGTGTGGCGGCCGCGGCTGTCGTCCGAGCGGCTGGCACCGGTGACGGCCACGTCGCTGCCGGTGAGCGTGTTGGTCAGCGTGCTCTTCCCCGTGCCGCTGGATCCCAGCAGCACGAGCGTCTGGCCCGGTCGCAACCACGGCGCGAGTGCTTCGCGCGCATCCGCGGCCAAGGCATTTATCGCCACCACTGCAGCGCCCGCTGGCAGCAGCGCCTGCACCTGCGCCATGCGAGCGGCGGTGTCGTCGCAGAGGTCGGCCTTGGTCAGCACCACAACGACGCAAAGGCCTGCCATCTGCGCCAGCGCCACATAACGCTCCAACCGGCGCAGGCTGAAGTCATGGTCGAGGCCCATCACCAGCAGCGCCGTGTCGACGTTGCTGACGATCACCACCCGCGTCACCTTGTCGCGGCCGTCGTGCAGGCGCCGCGCCAGTTGGCTGACGGGCGGCACACGGTCGTGCACCCACCACTCGGCAAACTCATTGTGGTGCGCCAGCACCCAGTCGCCGACAGCGACCGCGTCACCCGCTTCGGCCAGCCTGGAGCGCAAGGCGGGCAGCAGCCGCCCTGCGTGTTCTGCTGTGCCGTCGTGCAGCGTGAGGCCTTCACGCTGAACCTCGACCACGCGCAAGAGTGTGTGGTCGTCTGCACCTTGCAGCGCCACCAGTTGCTGGACCACGCTGGGCGTCAAACCAATGCCGCGCAGCCGCTCGAAAACTGTTGAGTCGATCATGGAAAGTTCCGGACAAATCTAACCATCGCGGCGCGAATGCAGCCGCAGGAAGCCTTGGGCCAAAGGCCAAGGCAGCGTCAGGGGATGGGTGTCTGTCGGCCGCGACGAGGTGTCACGGCAGCGCGGAACGGCGGGGGTTTTGTGCTTGGCTAGAGTGCCAGGCTATCCGCGCAGAAATGTCAGAGCGCGCAGGCCGACAGGAGTGCGGTGGCAAGGTTCTTCATGTCGCTTCTCCTGTGGTGGGTTGATGGGAATCAACGGAAGGCGCGAATGTGCGCCTGCGCCGGGATCGCGTCAAGGCCTGTGGATGCGCAGATGTGGGGGATGTCGCAACGCATCCACAAGTCTGCCGATATGCTGACCGCAATGACTGAGCTGAAAGCGTTGCAAGTTCTGCATGTGGACGACACGCTGCTGGTGGTGAACAAGCCCGCCGGCATGCTGTCGGTGCCGGGCTTGCGCGAGGGCCTTCACGACAACCTGACGACGCAAGTCCAGGCGCTGTTCAACGATGCGCGGGTCGTGCACCGGCTCGACCAGGCCACCTCGGGTCTGATGCTGTTTGCGCGCGGTGCCGCCATGCAGCGTCTGCTCAGCATGGCCTTTGAGGCGCGGCAGGTGGAGAAGGATTACATCGCGATCGTCATCGGCCAGTTGGCCGGCGATTCCGGCGTCATCGACCTGCCGTTGCTCGCCGACTGGCCGAACCGGCCGCGCCAGAAGGTGGATCTGCACCAAGGCAAGCCTGCGCTGACGCACTGGCAAGTGCTGGCGCGGGGCGCTGACACCACGCGGCTGGCGCTGCAGCCCATCACCGGCCGCACACACCAGTTGCGGGTGCACTTGCAAGCCATCGGCCACCCGATCGTCGGTGACGGGCTTTACGCGCCCGATTCGCGCTCTGATCCGCGCTCCGATCCGGTCGACAACGAGCGGCTGCTGCTGCATGCGACCAGAATGGCGTTCATGCACCCGCTGCGGCTGCAGCCCTGCGCCTACAGCAGCGCCCCACCCTTCTGATGTGCCATCAACGGGAGAGTTCACCCATGCACCTGAGCATCCTCACCGGCGCCTCGCGCGGCCTCGGCCTTGCGCTGGCCGCCCAACTGCTGGCCCGCGGCCACCGCGTGCTGGCGCTGTCGCGCCGCGCCCCTGAACTGATCGTGCCGCCCGGCGCCGATCTGTTGCACTGGGCGGTGGATCTGGCCGACGCCGCACCCGTGGCACAACGGCTGGGGGTTTGGCTGGCGCAGCAAGGTCCGGCGGAGGTTGAGTCGGCCACGCTCATCAACAACGCGGGCGTCGTCTCGAAACTGGCGCCGCTGTCGGACGTGGCCAGCGACGACCTCATCAACGCACTGCGGGTGGGCCTGGAAGCGCCCACGCTGCTGACGGCAGCCTTCCTGCGCGCGACGGCAAGTTGGGAGATTCCGCGCAAGGTGGTGCTGGTGTCGTCGGGCCTGGGCCGACGCGCGATGGCGGGCAGTGGGTCCTACTGCGCTGCCAAGGCAGGCCTGGACCACCTGGCGCGTGCCGTTGCACTGGAAGAAGCCGCCAAGCCCCACGGCGCGAGAATCGTGTCGCTGGCCCCAGGCGTCATCGACACCGACATGCAGGTGCAGCTGCGAGCGTCGGACGCAGCTCTCTTCCCCGACCGCGCGCGCTTCGTCGAGATGAAAGAGTCGGGGCAGCTCGACAGCCCGGCCACTGCCGCCACCAAACTGCTGCGCTACCTGGACCGTGCCGATTTCGGCAGCCAGCCGGTGGGCGATGTGCGTGACGCTTGAAATGAGGGGCCCTTCCTCAGCACCGTCGGCGGCGAGTTCGCGCGCCGCGACACTGATCGCAAGCCTCCAGCTGCAGCCGCATCCTGAAGGCGGTTGGTACCGCGAAGTCTTTCGCTCTGCGCAAATGGTGTTGCCGCAAGACGGCCGGCCGCCACGCGCCGCGCTGACGACGATCGACTTTCTGCTGCAGCGCGGCCAGTTCAGCGCCTGGCACCGCGTGCGCGGCGACGAGGTCTGGCACCTGCTGGAAGGCGAGGCGCTCCGGCTGTGGCTGATGCCGCCCGACCCGCTGCCGGGCATGGCCCCGCAGCAGGTGCTGCTGTCGGCAGACGGCTCGCGTCGCCACGTCGTGCCCTGCGACTGGTGGCAGGCAGCAGAGCCCGTGGGCGGCTTTGCCTATGTGGGCGCCACGGTCGGCCCGGGATTCGACTTTGCCGACTTCAGATTCGGCCGTGATGACGCCGCCCTGGTGGCCGCGCTGCAGCCGTCTGCGCTCACGCTTTTGCTCTAGCGCCGGATCAGGCTGCCCACCAGGCCGCCACGTCGGCCTTCAACTGCACCAGGTCGGCCTGCCGCGTGTACATCATGTGGCCGGCGTCGTAGTAGCGGTGCTGCACCCGCTCCATCACGTCGGCCGGAACGTCCAGCTGCGCCAGTGACCAGTCGCTGGCGCTGTACGGCGTGCCCAGGTCGTAGCGGCCGCTGGCGGCCAGCACCTTCAGGTGAGTGTTGCGGCGCAGTGCCCGCGCCAGGTCAGGGCTGGTGGAGGTGAAGCCCAGGCGGCTGGTCTCGCCGCGGTTCCAGTTCCAGCACTGGTTGACAGTGCGTGCCAGGACCTCGTAGGGCTGTTCGAGGTCAAGCCCCAGCGTTTCGCTGAAGTACGCCATCGCGGCCATGGTGTATGGGGCGGCAATGGCTTCGATGCCCGGGTCGAATTCCCATTCGCGCGTTCGGCTGGCGGCCATCGGCCCGGTGGCGCGCGCTTCCAGCCGGCCGACGATGCGGCCGCGCGAACGCAGGGCTTCGAAGAAGAAGGTCTGGTCGCTGATGCGCAGGTTCTTCTCTTCCACCAGTTCACGCGGCAGGCCCGTGAGTTCACCCAGTCGCTTGGCGACGCGGCTGCGCTGTTTTTCGCTCAGCCTGCAGCCGGCTTGCAGTGCCGCCGCATACTCTTCCTGCACGTAGGCTTCTGCGGCGGTGCGCGCGGCTTCGGGTGACGCAGCCAGCGGCCCCTGCAGCAGGCCGTGGTACTGCGCCACATTGGCAAAAGCGGGAAGGAACAGCGCGAACGGCAAGTCGTTGGCGGGTGCGAAGACGATGCTCTGCAGGTCCATCGCACACGACACCAGGATCAGGCCCGAGAGAACGACCCCCATCTCCTGCAGCTTGTTTGACAGCCCCGCGCCGCGTGTCGTGCCGTAACTTTCACCGGCCAGCACCACGGGCGAGCCCCAGCGCTTGTGGCGCGTGAGCCAGACGCGCATCACTTCGGCGAGGGCGTCGATGTCGCCGTCCACCGACAGCATCTTCTTGCGCGCGGCGTCGCTGGCGGTGACGGACCAGCCGGTGTGCGGCGGGTCGATGAATACGAGGTCGAAGTGTTCAAACCAGCTGTGCGGGTTGTCCTCCACCGCGTACGGCGCGCGCGCCATGCTGCCGTCGTCAGGCACCACCACGCGCTTGGGGCCGAGTGCGCCCAGGTGCAGCCAGATGGACGCAGAACCGGGGCCGCCATTGAAGGCGAAGCACACCGGGCGTTGCCGCGCGTCGGCACCGTTCAGCACGTAAGAAGTGGCCATCACCGCCGCTTCGGGTTCGCTGCCGACGGCCGTTCCGGCCACCGGCATGAAAGCGGCGCTGACGGTGTAGTCCAGCTTGCGGGCCCCCAGCGTGATGGCGCCCTGGCTGACGCTGGCGGCGCGGGCGATGAGGTGGTCCACCTTGTCGCGCGCCTTCTTGTCGGCGTCCTTGGGGTCAGCGGGTGTGGCTGCGTTTGCGGGGGCGGCGTCGGCCATGAAGTCTCCAGGCAAGGGTCAAAGGAAGGAACGTTAACCCAGGCTCAAGCGGGGTTTAGCCCAGGCTCACCCCAGGTATCTCGCAAGGGCTGCCAGATCGACGTTGCCGCCGCTGATGATCACGCCCACCCTCCTGCCCCGCGCATGGACCACCCCTTCCAGCAGCGCCGCCGCGCCCAGGCAACCCGTGGGTTCGACCACCATCTTCATGCGTTCGGCAAAGAAGCGCATGGTGTGGATCAGTTGCCCGTCGCTGACGGTGACGATGCTTTTCACCAGGCGCTGGATTGCAGGAAAGGTGAGCTCGCCGCTGTGCTGCGTCTGTGCGCCATCGGCGATGGTCTTGGGCGTGTCGATGTGCACGATGCGGCCCAGCGCCAGACTTTGCTGCGTGTCGTTGCCGGCTTCGGGCTCGACGCCGTGGACTTCTATGCCCGGGCTCAAGTGATGCGCTGCCACTGCGCTGCCTGATATCAAGCCACCACCGCCCACGCACACCAGCAGCAAGTCCAGCGGACCGGTTTCGGACAGCAGTTCAGCCGCCGCCGTACCCTGGCCGGCCATCACATGCGGGTGGTCGTAGGGTGGGATCAGCGTCATGCCGCGCTCGGCCGCGATGCGCCTGCCGATGGCTTCGCGGTCTTCGCGGTAACGGTCGAAGAGCACCACTTCGCTGCCGGGCTGGCCACTCTGGTATTCCCGCGTGGCCGCAAGTTTGGCGGCGGGTGAGTCAGTGGGCATGACGATCACTGACGGCATGGCCAGCAGGCGCGCCGACAGCGCAATCGCCTGTGCATGGTTGCCCGAAGAAAATGCGATCACTCCGCCACGCCGCTGTTCAGGCGTGAACTGCGCCAGCGCGTTGTAGGCGCCGCGAAACTTGAAGGCGCCCATGCGCTGGAAGTTTTCGCATTTGAAGAAGACCTGCGCGCCGGTGCGTGCGTCGGCAGTGCGCGACCGCAGCACGGGCGTGCGGTGGGCGTGGCCTTGCAAGCGGGCCGCGGCAGCCTGGATGTCGGCAAACTCGATTGCGAGCGGTGTTGTGGCGCGGTTCATGCGGTCTCCTGCGGGCCCTGGAAGCCGCCGTGCCTGAAGGTCAGCACGAGCGTGTCGCGCCAGCTTGGCAGCCCCGGGTCCAGCGGCTGAATGGGGGTGGACTCGTGGATCACCTTTTCGTCGTCCAGCAAAAGCGCGCTCCAGGGTTCGTGCAGCTCAAAACGCACGCCTCGCGACCCGTGGGCGTCAAAAACCCGCGTCTCGCCGCCCTTGACGTTGCCGCGGCCGACAAAGACCACGACCACCAGGTCAACGCCGTCGCGGTGCGCGCCTTCTGGCGTCGGGCGGCCGATGCCGTCGGTGGCGTCGATGCGGAAGGGATGCGCTTCGACAAACCAGGCGCCGGGCTGGCGCAACCGGCTGGCCACGCCAGCCAGCGCCACCAGCAGCCGGGGCCACGCGGGGTCTGCCAGCAGTGCTTCGGGCAGGGCTTCGAAGTGGCGCTCGATGCCGCCGTGCAGAGCGTTGTATTCCACGGGCTGCCAGTGCGGTCGCTGCGGCGCAGCGCGGCAGTCGCTGCCGTCGATGACAAAACAGCCGTGACGGCGGCGCCTGTAACGGCCTCCGTCGCGCAAGTGTTGGTCCGGCGGCAAGGCCTGCCACAGCGGCTGCCAGCGCGCCAGGGTGGCGGGCTGCATGTCAGCCAGCGTGCACAGGGCGGAGCAGTCGAGCACGGCCCAGCCAACCTGCGCCAGCTGTCGGGGCAGGTCCGGCAAGGCGGTCAGTGGCGGTTCTGGGTTGGGCTTCATCCTGCATCGTGAAAATTGAGGGGAGCTTGCCCCTGGATTCTGGGGGAACCTCACCAATCGGCTGTCAGCCCAGCGCAGGGAAGTTCCGTTAACGTTTCATCGTGCTGACACCCCGACCCCTGCCGCAACCCCTTCCGGACGAGCCGTCCACCGCTCCCGAACCGGCAGCGACGGGCAATCTTGCACAAGGCGGTTGCAGCACTTGGCCCCTGGTCGAGATCATCGAGCTGAAATGGCTGCTCGCTGGCGAAGGCATCCATCTCCACGTCGAACGTCTGCAGGCCGACCCCGCGTATGCCAGCCGGGCGCTGAACGAAGCAGCCGCGTCGGCCAGCCCCACGCTGCGCGCCACGGCGCTGCGCCTGCGAGGCCGGCTCCTGCCCTGCGGCTGAAAGCTGCGGTTTGACCACCGTCTGACTGGCGTTGGATCGACCGGCTGGCGGGCCGCCGCGGCGCGGCGTAGCATGACCGCGGAGCGCCGCCCGGGGCGCTGGGCGAAAGGCCTGCGATGAACACCGCAACGCGCACGCTGTCCACGATGCTGAAAAAACGAGGCGCGGCAACGCTGCGCCGCGGTGCCTTGCTGCTGTGTGCCCTGCTCAGCGCCTGCGCCACCCCGCAGACACCCGCTCCCGGCCCGCAGATCCTGCACGACGAACTCTTCAAGCTGCATAGCCCCATGCCTGAGGCCGGCTCGGTGTTTGCGCTCAGCGACGAGATGCTGGCCTATGCCGCCAAAGAACTGGGCCCCCTGGCCCGCCATGCCGATCCGCGGGACGAACTGATTGCAGCGCTGTACAGCAAGGGGCGGCTGCGGCTGGATTACGACGGCAGCAGCACGCGGTCGGCGTCGCAGGCTTTTGCGTCGCGCTCGGGCAACTGCCTGTCGCTCGTCATCATGACGGCCAGCTTGGCCCGCCATCTGGGCCTGCCCGTGAGCTTCCAGGCCGTGCAGACCGACGACTTCTATAGCCGCAGCGGCGGCCTGTACATGGCCAGCGGGCACGTCAACCTGGTGCTGGGGCCGCCGGCCATCCGCAGCGGCTATTCACGGGGCGGGCGCGAAAGCCTCACTGTTGACTTCCTGCCACAGGACGAGTTGCGCGGTCAGCGCACGCGGCCGCTCGACGAGCGGACCATCGTGGCGATGTATCTCAACAACCGCGCCGCGGAAACCCTGGCCGCCGGCAATGTGGACGAAGCCTACGGCTATGCCCGTGCGGCCCTGCTGCACGACCCGGGCTTCTTCAACGCCAGCAACACGCTTGGCGTCATCTACAACCGCGCAGGCCACGCCGGGCCTGCCGAGGCCGCGTTTCGCCACGCCCTGGCAGGCGACCCCGACCACGTCAGCGCGTTGAGCAACCTGATCAAACTGCTCCAGCGCGAAGGCCGCAACAGCGAAACAGCGGCGTTCGCGGCGCGGCTCGACCGCCTGCAGCCGGTGCCGCCCTTCCAGCACTTCGACCTCGGGCGCTACGCCCTGGACGCCGGATACCCCGCCTTGGCGCGCGACCACTTCCTGCGTGAACTGCGCCTGCAGCCCTATCAGGACGAGGTGCACTTCTGGGCCGCGCAAGCGTACTGGCGTCTGGGCCAGACCGAGCGCGCCCAACACCACCTGCGTCAGGCGGTGGAATTCAGCGGCACCCGCAAGAGCCACGACCGCTATGCCGCCAAGCTCGAAGGACTGCGCCACGGCGCTGTGCAGTGAGCGGGATCGCCTAAGCGGGACTTCCACACCCGCAGGACCACGCCCGGCATGGCACAGTTCGGGTTTTGCCTGCACCCGAGCCTGAACTCGCGCCTGAACCCGCGTCTGGGATTCGCGCCCGCTTCTGAAAGCCCCCCGCTCGGTGGTCCCGGGCGCACCGTTGCAACAATCTCTTCGTACCCATCGCTGCATCCCGGATGAAACCTGCCTCCAAACCCAACCCGCTGATCGAGATCGCCGTCACCATCATCGTGCCGGCAGTGGTGCTGATGAAGTTCAGCGGCGCCGACAGCCTCGGCCCCTTGCGTGCGCTGCTGCTGGGCCTGGCCTTTCCGCTGGGCTGGGGCCTGTGGGACGGCTGGCGGCGGCGCAAGCTCAACTGGCTGGCGGTGCTGGGTGTGGTCAGCACCCTGTTGACGGGCGGCATTGGACTGCTGGCGCTGGACGCGAAGTGGCTGGCGGTCAAAGAGGCCTTCATACCGACGCTGATCGGCCTCGTCGTGCTGGGGTCCATCTGGACACGCACGCCGCTGATCCACCTTCTGGTCTTCAACGCGTCGCTTTTCGATGTCGAGCGTGTCAACCAGGCGCTGGTGGCCAAGGGCAACGCGTCGGCGTTTGCGAAGCGGCTGCGCCAAGGCACCGTGCTGCTGGCCTGCACGTTCCTGTTTTCAGCCATCGCCAACTACCTGCTGGCGCGCTGGGTCGTCACCAGTGCAGCGGGCACCGAAGCGTTCAACCAGGAACTGGGCCGGCTGACGTTGCTGAGCTACCCGATCATCGCCATCCCGTCGATGGTGATGATGATGGGCCTGATGTTCTGGCTGGCGCGTGAAGCCAAGTCGCTCACCGGCCTGGCCATGGGCGACATGCTGCAGGGCGGCTGAAAAGACGCTATGGACCCCCCTCACCCCTAGAATGAGGGGGTGAAATCTGGTTTCCTCACGACACCCGCAGCAGTGCCCTGCGCTGCACCGCCGGCACCAGCCTTGTCGCCCGCCGGGCACGCGCGCCGCTGCGGCCTGAAGTTGGTGCCTGGCCTGGGCCTCAGCGGGAGCCTGAGCCTGAACCTGGGCTTGGCCGCGGGCTTGTTCGGCGCGCTGACGCGGCCTGCACACGCGCTGGAGCCGCCCACGGGCGCCATCGTGCTCACCGTCGGTGGCCGCGTGCGCAACAACAACGACGGCCGGCGTGCGCAGTTCGACATGGCCATGCTTGAAGCGCTGCCGCAGCAGGTGGTGGTCACGCGCACGCCCTGGTTCAGCCAGGCCCGCCGTTTCACCGGGCCGCTGCTGCGCGACGTGTTGTCGGCTGCCGGCGCGCAGGGCACCCTGCTGCGGCTGATTGCGCTGAACGACTACCAAGTGGACATGCCCTTCGACGACACGCAACGCCACGACGTGCTCATTGCCAGGCTGCTGGACGACAAGCCGATGGCGGTGCGCGACAAGGGCCCACTCCTCATCATCTACCCTTTCGACGCGCGGCCCGCATTGCGCAGCGCGGTGTACTACAGCCGGTCGGCATGGCAACTGCGGACGATCGACGTTCTATGACGCGCGCACCGGCCAGCCGCGCGGGCCTGGGCTGGCTGGGGCTGGTCGGCTTCGGGCTGCTGGTGGCGCTGCTGGCCGTCGCGCTCGTGCAGGCGCGGCAGTTTTCGTTGCTGCGCCAGGCCATGAAGTCTGGCGACGACTACGCCGTGCTGAACATCTACCAGGCCGAGGTCGAATACCTGCGCCTGCGCGAGGCCTGGCGCTTTTCTGCCCGGACGTCCGCTCAGTTGCCCACCCAGGCACTGGACACCAACAGCCAAGCAGAGCTCAAGCTGCGCTATGAGATCTGGGTCAGCCGCGTGCAGCTGCTCCAGGCCGACAGGCCGCAGCGGTTGATCGCTGACAACGCAGAACACCGCGAAACGCTGGACACCGTGCAGCGCTTCATCGCCCGTGCTGACCTGGCCCTGGGCGCCAAGCCCGAACAGGACTTGAACGCTGCCTTTCTGGCCGACAAGCTGCCCGCGCTGCTGGCACTGGGCACGCCCATGCATGGCCTGACGCTGAGCGCGGCACACCGTGTCGCCGAACAGATGGAAGAGCGCAACGGTGCCGTGCACCAGCAGAACCAGTTGGGCCTGGGGCTGACGATCTTCATGTCGGTGTTGACGCTGGCCTTCGCCTACATCGCGCTGCGCCAGGTGCGCCAGTTGCGTCAGCGGCGCGTGGTGCTGGAAGAACTGGCCACCAACCTGAGCCAGGCGCGTCGCGACGCCGAAAGCGCAAGCCAGGCCAAGAGCGCCTTCCTGGCCAATATGAGCCACGAAATCCGCACTCCCTTCCATGGCCTGATGGGCATGTTGTCGCTGCTGCGCGAAACGGGACTGACGGCACGCCAGATCGACTACCTGCGCACCGCCACCGAATCGGCCGACCACCTGCTGGCGATCCTCAACGACATCCTCGACATGTCGCAGCTGGAAAGCGGCCGCCTGACGCTCGCGCTCGCGCCCGTGGACCTGCGTGTGCTCTTGCGGGATGTCGAAGCGCTGATGCGACCGCAGGCCGCCGCCAAGTCGCTGGCGCTGCACATCGACGCCGACCCGAGCGTGCCTGAACGGGTGATGGCTGACGCCACGCGGCTGAAGCAGATCCTCTTCAACCTGCTGTCCAACGCCATCAAGTTTTCCGACCGCGGCGCGGTGCTGCTCGACCTGCGCACAAGGCCGGGCGGGGACGGTGGCGGCGAGATCGAATTTGCCGTCATCGACACCGGCATCGGCATGGACGAGGCAACGATCAACCACCTCTTCAACCGCTTTGCGCAAGGCGACAACTCACGCTCGCGGCGCCACGGCGGCACGGGACTGGGGCTTGAGATTTCGCGCAACCTGGCGCGCCTGATGCACGGCGACATCACCGTCACCAGCAAGCCCGGCGAGGGCAGTTGCTTCACGCTGCGGTTGCCGCTGCAGGCCGTGCAGGACACCGGCAGCCACACCATCTCGCCGACCGCACCGGCCCACCTGCGCGCCCGGCCGCTGAAGGTGCTGGTGGCCGAAGACCATCCGGTGAACCGGCAGTACCTGGCTGCGCTGCTGGACAACATGGGCCACGAGGCGCACTTCACCGTCAACGGCCAGGAGGCGGTGGCGGCCGCCCGCACGATGCGCTTCGACCTGGTTCTGATGGACCTGCACATGCCGCTGATGGACGGGGTGGCCGCCACGCGCGCCATCCGCGCGTTGCCCGAAGCGGCCCGCTCCACGGTGCCCATCATCGCGCTGACGGCCGACGCCTTTGCCGAAACCCGAGACCGTTGCCTGCTCGCGGGGATGAACGACTTTCTCTCGAAGCCCGTGAGCCCGCAGAAGCTGGCCACACTGCTGCGACAGCTTTTTGGCAGCGGCGAACACGACCCAACGGACCTGCCCGGCAAGGCCAGAAGCGCGGATTCCCCGAAGCCGCGCCCGGTATTGAAGGGCGGCGCCCAGCAGGTGCTGGACGAAGCCGCCATCGACGCCGCGCTGCAAGCCATGTCCAAGGCCAAGCTCGGCGCCATGATCGCCGCCTTTCTCGACCAGGGCCCACAGACCGTGCAGCACCTGCGCGCCGGTGTCCGCGACGCCCAACCGCTGGAACTGCGTGTCAATGCCCACGCCGTCAAAGGCGCCGCGCTCAACCTCGGGCTGTCGGCTCTTGCGTCCACGGCCGGGGCGCTGCAGGAAGGGGCCGCCCACCTGCCGGCCCACGAAATCGCGCGACTGGTTCAACGTTATGAAGACCTGTTGCCGATGACGCGACAGGCCGCGCACGACCTGGGGCTGCTGCCGCCACTGGCTCCATCAGCCCCACCGGCCACGCCAGCCACGCCAGCCACGCCGACAGCTACAGAATGATCGGCTCCGGCTCCAGCCGGATCCCAAAGCGGCCGTAGACACTTTCCTGGATCGCACGCGCCAGCGTCACTACCTCGGCGCCACTGGCACCACCGCGGTTCACCAGCACCAGCGCCTGCTTGTCGTACACACCCGCAGCACCCACGGTCTTGCCTTTCCAGCCGCAGGCGTCGATGAGCCAGCCCGCCGCCAGCTTCATGCTGCCGTCGGGCATGGGGTAGTGAACGATTTCGGGGTCGCGGCCGATGATGTCCTTGCACTGCTCGGGCGTGACCACCGGGTTCTTGAAGAAGCTGCCTGCGTTGCCAATCACCGCCGGGTCGGGCAGCTTGGCGCGGCGAATGGCGCAGATCCAGTCGAAGAGCGTCCTCGAATCAGGCGCCAAGTTGCCGGTCTCGGCCATCTTGCGTTCGATGTCCAGGTAGCCCAGCACGGGCTGCCAGGGCTTGGGCAGCCACAGCCGCACACGCGTGATGACGGATTTGCCTGCCAGGCCGCCAAAGCCCTGGCTCTTGAAGACGCTGTCGCGGTAGCCAAAGCGGCAGTCGGCTGCATTCAGCGTGACCGTGCGGCCCGTGACCAGGTCCACCGCGTCCAGCGAGTGAAAACGGTCTTTCAGCTCCACGCCATAGGCACCGATGTTCTGCACCGGCGACGCGCCGACGCTGCCCGGGATCAGCGCCAGGTTTTCAAGCCCCGCCCAGCCGTTGTCCACCGCCCAGGCCACCGCGCCGTGCCAGGACTCACCGGCGCCCAGTTCCAGCAGCCAGCCTGCGGCGGTGTCCTGCAGCAGGCTGCGGCCCAGGATCTCCACCTTGAGAACGACGGCGTCGATGTCCTTGGTGAACACCACGTTGCTGCCACCGCCCAGGATGAACTTGCGCGCCAGGCCATAGTCGGGGTGGTCCACCACGCGCCGCACGTCGGCGTCGCCATGGATGCGAATCAGCGTGCGGGCCACCGCCGGCAGGCCAAAGGTGTTGTGTTCACGCAGGCTTGCACGCTCTTGGACTTGAAGCGGCGAGTGAAGGGCCATGGGGGGCGGCACGGAGGAGATGGGCATGCGAGAATTTTCGTGCATCTTAGAGACGACCGTGAGAGAACCGCTTCCATGCCGAGCTTTGACACCGTGATCGAACCCGACCTTGTGGAGATGCGCAACGCCGTTGAGCAGGCCAACAAGGAAATCGGCACCCGCTTTGATTTCAAGGGCAGCAGCGCCAAGGTCGAACTGGCCGACCGCAGCGCCAAGGACCGTGAGCTCACGCTTTTTGGCGACAGCGACTTTCAGTTGCAACAGGTGCGCGACGTGCTGCTGACGCGGCTGGCCAAGCGCGGCGTGGATGTGCGCTTTCTGGACTTTGACGGCAAGCCTGAAAAGCTGGGCGGCGACAAGCTCAAGCTGGCGGTACCCGTGAAGTCGGGCATCGACGCCGAGACCGCAAAGAAGATTCAGACCGCTCTCAAGGCCAGCAAGATCAAGGTCCAGGGTGCCATCCAGGGCGACGCGGTGCGCGTCAACGGCACCAAGCGGGACGACCTGCAAGTGGCCATCGCCTTGCTGCGCAAGGAACTGGCAGACGTGCCCTTGAGCTTCAACAACTTCCGCGCATGAAGCGGCCTGTCAGGCTGAGCGCCACCTGGCTGGTGCTTCAGATGATGCTGCTGGCCACCGCCAGCGCGCAGGCGCAAAGCGTGTCGCTGGCTGGCCGCATGGGCGACCGCGCCCTGCTCGTCGTCAACGGCCAGCCGATCACGGTTGCAGTAGGCGCTACCGCGGGCGGCGTGCGTCTGCTGCGCTGGGCCGGGGACGAGGCCGAGGTGGAAGTGGCAGGCGCCAGAAGCCGCTTGCGTGTGGGCGGCACGCCGGCACAGATTGGCGGCGCCCGCGCGCCCAGCGCCGCACGCGAAATCGTCATGACGGCGGGGTCGGGCGGCCACTTCATGCCCGAAGGCGCCATCAACGGTCAGGCCGTGCGCTTTGTCGTCGATACAGGCGCTACGCTGGTGGCCTTGGGCCAGGACGAAGCGCTGCGGCTGAAGCTGGACTTGAGCAGTGCGCGCACGGGCGTGTCGCAAACCGCCAATGGGCCAGTGCCGGTGCGCATCGTCGTGCTGGACCGGGTGCGTGTGGGCGAAGTCGAGATCAGCAACGTCGGCGCCGTCATCATGCCGCAGCCCATGCCCTTCATCCTGCTGGGGAACAGCTTCCTCACCCGCTTCCAGATGCGCCGCGACAACGACGTGATGCGGCTGGAGTTGCGCTGATTGGTGCTGATTGGGGCGGTTTGGCGCTGGCGCGGGTCAACTTGTCTCGACTGGGACAAAACATTTACGAACGGTCGTGCTAAAAGTGCACCCTGAACGCCTGCCGCAAGGAAAAACATGGACTTGAACTTCACCCCCGAAGAGCTCAGTTTTCGACAAGACATCCGCCAGTGGGTGGCCGACAACCTGCCCGCCGACATCAGCCACAAGGTGCGCAACGCCTTGCGCCTGAGCCGTGACGACCTGCAGCGTTGGGCCAAGATCCTGGGCAAGAAGGGTTGGCTCGGTTGGGGCTGGCCGGCGCAGTTTGGCGGCCCGGGCTGGAACGCGATCCAGAAGCACCTGTTCGAAGAAGAATGTGCGCTGGCCTGTTCGCCGCGCGTCATTCCTTTCGGCCCGGTGATGGTGGCGCCGGTGATCATGGCCTTTGGCAACGCAGAACAACAGAAGCGCTTCCTACCCGGCATCGCCAGCGGCGAAGTCTGGTGGAGCCAGGGCTACAGCGAGCCGGGGTCGGGTTCGGATCTCGCTTCCCTCAAATGCAAGGCTGAATTTGTGAAGGACGGGCGTGGCGACAAGTACATCGTCAACGGCCAGAAGACCTGGACCACGCTGGGCCAGTACGGCGAGTGGATCTTCTGCCTCGTGCGCACCAGCAACGAAGGCAAACCGCAGACCGGCATCAGCTTCCTGCTGATCGACATGAAGAGCCCCGGCATCACCGTGCGGCCCATCGTGCTGATGGACGGCGAACCCGAGGTCAACGAGGTCTGGTTCGACGACGTCGAGGTGCCGGCAGAAAACCTGATCGGCGAAGAGAACAAGGGCTGGACATACGCCAAGCACCTGCTGTCGCACGAGCGCACCAACATCGCCGACGTCAACCGCTCCAAGCGCGAACTCGAGCGCCTGAAGCGCATCGCCAAGGCCGAAGGGGTCTATGACGACCCGCGCTTCCGAGACCAGATCGCGCTGCTGGAAGTGGACATCGTGGCGCTGGAGATGATGGTACTGCGGGTGCTGTCAGCCGAAAAAAGCGGCAAGCAGAGCCTCGACGTGGCCGGCCTCTTGAAGATCCGCGGCAGCGAGATCCAGCAGCGTTATGCTGAATTGATGATGCTGGCGGCCGGCCCGCTCGCAAGCCCCTACATCCACGAAGCGATGGAAGCCGGCTGGCAAGGTGACCTCGCCTTTCCGACACCGCTGCTGCCGCTGGCCGGCACCTACTTCAATCTGCGCAAGACGACGATCTACGGCGGCAGCAACGAAGTGCAGCGCAACATCGTCTCGCAAACTGTCTTGGGGAGCTGACCATGGACTTCGACTTCACCGACGACCAGGAATCCCTGCGCGACGCCGTCCGACGCTGGGTGGACAAGGGTTTCAGTTTCGAGCGCCGCCATGCCCTTGCCAAGGCCGGTGGCGCCAGCCGCGCGGTCTATGGCGAACTGGCAGAACTGGGCCTGACGGCCCTGGTGGTGCCCGACGCGCACGGCGGCCTTGGCCAGGGCGCCATTGACGCCATGGTGGTGTGCGAAGAACTGGGCCGCGGACTGGTCAATGCGCCCTTCGCCTATGCCGCGCTGATGAGCCCGGTGTTGCTGGCAGCGGCGCCCGCAGCCTTGCAGGCGGCGTGGCTGCCCGGCATCGCCAGTGGTGAATCGCTCGTCATCCCGGCATTGCAGGAACGGGCCGCGCGCCACCAACTGCAGCACGTCAGCACGCGGGCGACGGCGGCCGGCGCGGGCTGGACCCTCGACGGCACCAAGTGCGTGGTGCCTGCCGGCGACGAAGCCGATGCCTTCATCGTGCCGGCCCGGGTCGCCGGTGCCAGCTCCGATGCTGGCGGCATCTCGCTCTTTCTGGTGCGCGCCGCCGATGCCCGCATCACCGCCTACCCCACGCAGGACGGTGGCCGCGCCGCCGATGCGCGCCTGGCGGCGGCACCCGCGGAGCTGATCGCGCATGACGCTTACGCATTGCTCGAAACTGCGGTCGATGCGGGCGTTGCCGCGCACTGTGCCGAAGCCGTCGGCCTGATGGACCGGCTGGTGGCCATCACCGTGGACTACATGAACACGCGCAAGCAGTTCGGCAGCACCCTGGCCGGCTTCCAGGCCCTGCGCCACCGCATGGCCGACGTCAAGATGCAGCTGGAGCTGGGCCGCTCGATGAGCTACTTCGCCAGCCTCAAGTTGGGTGAACCCGCACAGCACCGACGCCGTGCCGTGGCGCAGGCACGGGTGCAACTGGGCCAGTCCATGCGCTTCGTCGGCCAGCAATGCATCCAGCTGCACGGTGGCATCGCCTGCACCGACGAATACATCGCCAGCCACTACTTCAAAAGGCTGACGATGCTGGAGCTGACGCTGGGCGACACGATGCACCACCTCGGCGAGGTCTCCGCGCGCATGCAGGACACGGCAGGCGTCTTCGCCTGACCCGAGTGAGGGCTTGGGAGCGGGCCCGTGACCATCAGCACCCAAGCATGAACCTATTTTCCTCAGTTACCCCGATGCCAACGCGATCAAACCGGGGCTGGGCTTGGGTTGACAGGCCAGGATTTGCGCGACGATGCAACGCACCAGCGAGAACCAGCGTTGCGGTTTATCTAACTGCG
>Ga0335394_10000225_pt1 | contig 58299 bp, 57 predicted proteins | sample MAT03_FD_205741 | JGI IMG/M metagenome (GOLD analysis project Ga0335394, IMG submission 205741) | Freshwater microbial communities from Lake Fryxell liftoff mats and glacier meltwater in Antarctica - MAT-03 (spades assembly) (version 2) ... | reverse complement strand
CATGGTGGGAAGTTGTGAACTGGAACGAAGTCAACCGGCGTTATGATGCGGCGCTCAAGGCTAAGCGGTAGTCGAGTCGCGCAGACCGCGAGCTTGCGTAGCGAGTGAGCTTGCATATGCCACGGCCATGAGCGCCAACGGCGCGATCCAAGTCGGTCCAGGGCAACGCCCTGGGTCGCCAACACGGCGAAACCACGCGCCCTGAAAGGGCGCATGAAGCGGTGGATAATCCGGTTATTCAAGTCCCTCGTGCGCCCTCTCTGGGCGCGCGTCGCTTGGAACTGAGAACCCAGGGTTCGCGCTGCTTGCGACAATGGGTGCGGTCGCTCCCCATTGCCTTGCGGTTTCTGCTGGCGACGGATCCGGATTCGCTGACGCTTGGTTGACGACAATTAGAAATGCCGGCGTATTGCCTCAACCGAGAAGGTTACCGGGCTGCCTCAGGCCGAATGTTAGCGAAGCGGTCTTGGTATTGGGTCTGCTCTCGGATCATCGATTGTCCCTCGTCGTAGGGAAATGCAGTCTGCCGCCGAAGGCGGCAGAAGCTCTTTGCCGAGACGTTCTGCGATCATGCGACCCGAGGCGTTGCAACAGAATCCGCACCGTCCCGCGCACCGAATACTAGTCGGCGCGGCATTTTCGTACGCCATTGTTTGAGACGACGCGGTAGCGTGCGTAGCTGACCGGCACGCAAGGCGCCCGGGCGCTCGTGTTCAAGGCGCTCGTACAGCTCCAACGCCGTCAGGTCGGGGTCCCCTTCCAACCACGTGCAGACTCGCGGCCAAGCTGATTCAAACGCATCAGGGCGCGTCCGCCAGTGCCGCGGAGGCTTGATCTGCGCTCGATGGGTTGCGCGAACTTCCCCGCCCCGCCAGGCCGTCGAGAGATTTGCGAGGAAGCGGGAGAGATCGTCCTTCTGCTCAACTGGCACGCACCCGATTTCTCGCCGCATCGCTCAATCGCTTCTTCACCACGTCCGTATTCTCCAGTATCGATACTGAACATTGGACAGCGACGGCGACAATTATTTGTCACTATTTAAGGAAAGATCAATAAGACACTAAACTGCCCACGGAAGCGGGGCAGCTCCATCCCAGAGCACGATGAGCGTTTGGCAGACTGCTTCGTCGTATACGCGCGGACGGCACCGACCCTGAGCATCGTCGCGGTCGCACGGCGTTCCGTTGAGAATCCGAATCGCCGACTTGCGGTGATAGCCGCTAACCGCTGCAAACTCTCCCAGAATCAGCTTCTTCGCCTCGCGAGATCCAGCGCGATATCGTTCGCGGACTGCCTGAACCAGTTCGTCCCGTGCTGTCGTCGTAAGTCCTCCTGACATGGTCGCCTCCACGGCTGCTACCTTCGGTAACAAACACTGTGAGGCAACGATGGACGTTCGGTAACAAATCAAGCGAGGCAATGCGCTCTCGCACATGATGGTCGCGCGCGTGTGGCGCAAGCACGCGCTGCAGTCGCACCGACTGGAAGGCTACATGGCCTCGGACGATCCGAACTTCGAAACCAAAGCCGCCGACATCATCGGGTTGTACCTGAACCCGCCGCAGCACGCGGCGATCTTCTGCGTCGATGAGCAGACCGCGATCCAGGCGCTCGATCGCCTCGATCCGGTGTTGCCGCTCTCGCCAGGACGGGCCGAGAACATGGCTTTGAGTACAAGCGCCACGGCACGCTCTCCCTGTATGCGGCGTTCAACACTCGCACCGGCGAAGTATTGGGGAAGACCGCGTCGCGACACACGTCGGCCGAGTTCGTGCCGTTCCTCACCGATATCGTCGTGACCCAGCCGCGGGGCAAGGAAATCCACGTGATCGCCGACAACCTGTCTGCGCACAAGACGGGACAGGTGCAAGCGTTTCTCGACGATCATCCCAAGGTTCATCTGCACTTCACCCCGACTTACTTGTCGTGGCTCAACCAGGTCGAACTATGGTTCGCCAAGATCGAGCGAGAAGTGATCGCCCGCGACGTCTTCAGTTCGGTCACCGACCTGAAGAGAAAGCTCATGCGCTAAACCCGCCACTACAACAAGGCGCCGAAAACCGTGAAATGGAAATACTTTGACCCGTCACGGCGAATCACTTTCATATCAGCCGTTACAGTCCACTAGCAGAATGTGTACACCGACTACGGGAGGCCTATTGCAATGCAGAACCTTTCGTTGCCAGCATATGTTCTGTCAAGCGAACACAGATGGATTGTTCATCAGATTAAACATTCTTCCCTGTTCTTTATATAGAACATTCCAGGCCTGTCTCAACGTTAATCGAACAGAATCAGCTGGTTGGATGATTGTGCGGTATTTTGCAAAGCAAGAGAGCGGGAAAGCAGCATGTTTAGCGGCGTTTGCTCGAATTGGTTCAAGCTCAAAATCTGTAGGATCTCGTAGAGACTGCGCGAGATGTTGACGCTTGCGAATGATGGCCACGAGGACGTAGACCGATACCGCGATCCAGATCTGAGACTTCACGGCGTTCTCGGTAGTGCCGAAGAATGCTTTCACGCGGGGATGCATTTTGATCCATCGGAAAAACAGCTCGACCTGCCACCGCGCCTTGTACAGCGCGCAGATACTCAGTGCCGGTAACGCCGTGTTGTTGGCGATGAACAGCAAGCGCTTGCCCGTCTCGGGATCCTTGTAGCGGATGCCACGCAAGGTCTGCGGATAGTCTTTGGAGGACTTGTAGCCTTGCAATACCAGCGTTTGGTCGAAGAATACGCCAGTAGATCGATCCACCGGATGCGAGTAACGACGCAGCGCGTCCATGTTGAACTTGGCGCGAGTGACAAAGAAGCTGCCCGCCTGATGCAGACGATAGAGCCTTTGGAAATCGATGTAGCCCCGATCCATGATGTAAAAGGCGCCGGCTTCGGCGATCAACTGATCCAGAATGTTCACATCGTGAAGCTTGCCGTCGCTGATACGAATGAAACTCGGGATGTTGCCGCGCAGATCTAGCAGCGTGTGCAATTTGACGGCCGCCTTGGTCGAACGGAACGGCGCCCACGGGAACAACGACAAGGACAAATCGATGGTGGTGGAGTCCAAAGCGTAGGCCGTATTCGCCAGATCCACGGCAAAGGGTTCGTCGATATACAGACCGCGGGCGATGCCGATCAGGCGTTGTGCGAAGTCGGCGTAAATCGGCCAGTCGCGCGTGGCATTGGCGTTGGCCAAGGTGTTGCGCGAGACCTGGCCGCGAATCCCCATGTGATACAGCCGCTCACGCTGCGAGCGCAGACACGCCTCGATGTCGCGCAAGCTTTCCCGAAAAGTCAGCTGCGCAAACGCCATGCACAGAAACTGATCCATGCAAGTGAAAGTCTTGACCTTGCGGTTCCCGCCGTAACGCGCCACGCAGCGCTCGAACACCATCGGTGGCAAATGACTCATCACTTGCGCGAATACCAGCTTGCCCGTGTGCATCGTTGGAACCCCGGAAACCTTGTTCAGGGGTCAACATGACAGCTGCCGGAGTTGAAATCGTTAACATCCTCAAATCCGTGATTTATACCAAATGATCAAGTACTTATAGGCTTCGAATCAATCAACGTTGAGACAGGCCTGAACGTCACTAAATTGTGAACAATCCAGAAGTCAATCTGCTTGATGCAGCCGCAGAACAGCTTTGAAAGTTATCCGATGTTGGCCGGCAAACGCGATTCTTGAACTGAGATAGTGGGAGAACGAGAAGTCTCTACGTCCAGCTCGAAAAGTTGTGGCGGTTGCCGGCACCACACCGAATACAGGCGGCAAAAAAGAACATGCGTCCGAAAACCGCTTCGCTTCCAGCGGTCGAAACAGCCGCGCTGCTCCAGATGCTTCCCCAGATCTACGAGATCACCGTAGGGGGATCCAAGGGGAGACTTCCGTTCTCGACGTTCCGGTAGTCGGCCCTGCAGCTCTCCGCGCACAGGATATGGAACGCATCCATCAGTTCGTTGCGGTAGTGCTTCGATGCCTCCCGCGCGTTGACTGCGCCCTCCAGTTCCAAAAAGAGGGGGTGCTGAAGACTACACATGAACTCAAATTGCCAGTCGCGCCGCGAGCCGTCCTGGCATATTCGTCCGTACTCGAAGGGGTTGCTCACCCAACTGACTTCGGCGCCATAGAATTGCCCGCGAGGGCTGTCCAAGTTTCGGATGCGCCTTAATTACTCCATGACCTCGGTGTGAGTTACGAGCACAATGCGCCCGCGCTTTGCGAGCTGGGCAATTAGCGGGAGCAGGATGGTATGCCGACGCAGATTCTCGTCGATGCGCTCGTGCGTGTTGATCTCCCGAAACTGGGTGACCTGAAACGTCACGTCTTGATCGCCCCACTTCGCGGTTGACGGGCGGACGAACCCACGTACCAGCGTTTGCGCAGTGTGCTTCAGCACGGACGTATCGAGGAATACCATTGCAAGAACGTAGGGGCGGGACATTCTACCCTGCGCGATGAACCAGTCGGGTTCGCATGCTTGAAAGCCGTGACTGTTCGCTGGGGCTTTCCCAAAGTGGGTATTTCAATACCCTCTTTGGTCTTAAAAGGAATGGGATCCTTTCGGTCAAGGTATCGACGTTCCGATCTCGATAAATCTTCTTCGACCAGCGAGCAAAGCAACGCTGCGCATTTGATGCGTGCATGGCACATTGGGTCGGACAAACTCGAAATATATTTCGTACCGACCAGCCCACGGAAATCAGGGCAAAAGCCGGAGTAACTGTAATTTTTGGGATTCACGATAAGGCTGCAAAATGGCTGTGAAACGCCGCAGAGCGGGTTCGACCCCGCAATGGAGCGAAAAATACGCGCTGAACTGGATCGTGACCAGAAATCCATACCCACGTTCGAGTACGGCTTCTACCGGACCGATGGTCTCTGCTGCACGCGGATCCGCAATACCGTCGCGATTCGTCCGAAGGGCTATCGAAAAGCCACGACGCCGCCGGCGGCCAACTCAGGCCTCGGCTGACATCTGCCCGCGCAGCTTGCGGATCGCGCCGCTCTCGATCTGACGGATTCGTTCCGCCGACACGCCGTAGCGCTCGGCCAGCTCATGCAGCGTGGGCTTGGCGTCTTCATCCATCCAGCGACTGACGATGATGTCGCGGCTGCGCTCATCGAGCTGTTCGAGCGCGGCAGCGAGCGTGTCATGGGAATGCTGTTCCCACTCTTCGCTCTCGATCTGCGTGGCCGGATCGGATTCGGGCGAGGGCAGGTAGGCTGATGGTGAGTAGCTGTCCTCATCATCGTTGCTGTCCGTCACCGGGTCGAAAGACAGGTCGCGACTGCTGAGGCGCTGTTCCATTTCGGCGACTTCGCGGGCCTGAACGCCGAGCTCGCGTGCGACGGTTTCGCGCTCCTCGAGGCTCAGCCAACCGAGGTTCTTCTTCATGCGGCGCAGGTTGAAAAACAGCTTGCGCTGCGCCTTGGTCGTAGCGACCTTGACGAGCCGCCAGTTGCGCAGCACGTACTCGTGGATCTCGGCGCGGATCCAGTGCACGGCAAATGACACGAGACGTACGCCAACGCTCGGATCAAAGCGCTTGACTGCCTTCATGAGCCCGACATTGCCTTCCTGCACGAGATCGCCAATCGGCAGGCCATAGCCCAAGTAACCGCGGGCGATGTGCACGACAAACCGCAAATGCGACAGCACCAGCGTGCGGGCGGCATCGACATCGCCTTCGCCGTGGAAACGCTTGGCCAGCGCTTGCTCGTCCTCGCGCGACAGCACGGGGACCCGGCCCACCCGCTCCAGGTAAGCGTCGAAACTGCCGACCGGCCCGATCAGGGCGAAGTCCTTGGGCCTCGTAATCAGCGCGGTTGCAGACATCTTCGTGCTCCCCTCGATAACCACAATTCTAGCACTCGGAGAGTTGGAGTGCTAACGGCCGGGTACAGTTCCGTGCTGCACAGATTTCTTGAGAAACAATAGCTTATGAGACTCAGGCACGCGGCTCGATGCGAGCCAGCTGCCGGGCCGCGGCCACCCAGGCGCCGAGCCAGCCGAGCACGACTCCGCCACCGACCAGCATCGCGATCTCGCTGGCCGGCGGGCCTGCCAGTGCAAAACTGCTGCCATACAGCTGCGCCAGCGTGCTGATCGGCCCATCCAGTGCGGCGATGCCGCCAAGTACGATCAGCGCGCCAAGCAGCCCACCCAGCAAACCGTACAGCACGCCCGAATACAGGAACGGGCGTCTCACGAAGGCATTGGAGCCGCCGACCAGCTTGGTGACCTCGATCTCGCTGCGGCGATTCAGGATTTCGAGGCGGATGGTGTTGCCGATCACGGCCACGACGCCGACTGCGAGCATCGCTGCGGTGAAGCTGAGCGCGCGCCGCAGGGTCTCGAGGATTGCGTTGAAGCGCTGCACCCACTCGGTATCGATCTGCACCAGCTCGACTTCGGGCCAGGCGCCAAAGTAGCGCCGCAGCGACTCGAGCGCGGCGGGGTCGGCCGAGGCTGCAGCGGGGCGCACGTTGAGCACATGCGGCAGCGGATTACCCTCGAGAGACTCGAGCGCGGCACCAAACCCTGAGAACTCGCGGAACTCTTCCAGCGCGTCATCAGCAGAGACCAGCGTGACTGCGGCGACGCCGCTGCGCTCGCGTGCGTTGCTCGCGAGTTGTGTTGCGCGTTGCAGCGGTACTTCCGGCTTGAAGTAGACCGAAAGATCCACGGCATTGGCAAAATCACCCGAAGCGATGCGCGCGTTCTGCACCAGCCGATGCAGCCCGAGCGGCAGCGCCAGTGCGAGCCCGATCACGACGATGGTCATCACGGTGCCGATCGGTGCCCGCGCCAGACGCCCGAGGGCACCGAGCATGGCCTGGGTGTGGCGCGCTGCGTAAGTGCTGAGCGAAGCCATCAGAATGTCATCGCGGCAACCGCCCCTGGGCCGCCACTGGATCGCCGAGCTGCTTGCCGTCGCTGAGCATGATCTGCCGTTTACCGAACTCGTTCACGAGCTGCATGTCGTGCGAGCCGATCAAAAGCGTGACGCCCACTTCGGCAAAGCGCTGAAACAGTCGCATCACCTCCAGCGCCAATGCGCTGTCGAGGTTGCCGGTCGGTTCGTCAGCGATCAGGATCGGCGGCCTGCTGATCACCGCGCGCGCGATGCCGACGCGCTGCTGTTCGCCAACCGACAACTCGGTTGGATAAACGCGTTCCTTGCCGAGCAGGCCGACCTGATCGAGCGACGCCCGCACGCGCTTGTCCACTTCGCGCATGGGCGTGTCGGCAACAATCAACGGCAGCGCAACGTTGTCGAACACCGGCCGGTCCATCAGCAGTTTGTGATCCTGGAACACCACACCGATCTGGCGCCGGAATTGCGGGATCTTTCGCGATGACAACTTGCTGGTGTTGATGCCGTTGACCGTTACGACGCCGCGGCTGGGCCGCTCGAGCAGCGCAATGAGCTTCAGCACCGAACTCTTGCCCGCACCAGAGTGGCCGGTCAGGAATACCATCTCGCCCGCCTCGATCTGAAACGAGACGTCTGATAGAGCTTCCCGCCCGTTGGGGTAGCGTTTGCCGACACGGTCGAACGTAATCACGACTGTCTGGAAGTATCGCCGTTCGCTGCGCCCTCGACCAGCGCGGACGCGAACGCCTGCGCGTCGAATTCGCCAAAATCGTCGGTGCCTTCGCCGATGCCGATGAAGCGGATCGGCAGGCGCAGGCGCTGCGCAATGGCGAGCACGATGCCGCCCTTGGCGCTGCCGTCGAGTTTGGTCAGCACAAGACCTGTCACCCCGATCGCGTCGTGGAACTGCACGGCCTGCGACAGTGCGTTCTGGCCCTGATTGGCGTCGAGGACCAGCAGCACCTCATGCGGCGCGCCTGGATCGGCGCGCTGCAGCACGCGACGGATCTTCTTCAGTTCTTCCATCAGGTGCGTCTGATTCTGCAGCCGCCCGGCGGTGTCCGCGATCAGCACATCGAACTTGCGCGTCTTGGCCGCGCTCAGTGCGTCGAACGCCACGGCGGCCGGATCCGCTCCCGCTTGCTGCACGATGATGTCGGCCTGCGCCCGCCGCGCCCAGACCTGCAGCTGCTCGATTGCCGCAGCCCTGAAGGTGTCGCCGGCGGCGAGCATGACTCGGTGTCCCTGCGCATGCAGCCTCGCGGCGAGCTTGCCGATGCTGGTGGTCTTGCCCGAGCCGTTGACGCCGATGACCAGGATCGAGAACGGGCGTGCAGCGGGGTCGATCACGAGCGGTCGCGCGCAGGGTTCAAGCAGCTCGGCTATGGCGTCCCGAAGCGCGGCGACCAGCGCGTCGACGTCAGCGAGTTCCTTGCGCGCAACCTTGCGGCGCAGGCCCGCGAGCAGTTGTTCGGTAACGGGCACACCGACATCGGCCAGCAGCAGTCGCGATTCGAGCTCCTCGAGTACGGCGGCATCGATCTTCCGTCCGGGGACGAGATTGGCAAGATCGTAAGAAAGCCAGGAATTCGGCCGGTTCAGTTTCGTGCGCAGGCGCTTCAGGAAGCCCTGATTCTGGTCTGCAGTCGCCGTCATGCGTGGTGGAGTTCAGGGCGCGATGACCGTCGGATCCGTAATCAGCACCGTCGCGCCATTGGTTGCGATGAAAGCCGCAATCTGGCGCTGCATTTCCACGGTGACGGCAGCCGAGGGTCGCGGGTCCAGATAGGAGTTATGGATGCCGGCGTTCAGTCGTACCTGTGCCCCATTGCCGGTAGCGGCTCCAGAGGTCGTCACGATCGGCAGGCCCAGCAGCGAAGTCAGCACGGTGGTGCGGCTGTTCGGCACCACCGGATCGGCAGGCCAGATGCCGCCCGCCGAATCCGGCGCGCCGCCGACGATGTACATCACGTGAATTCGCCGGCCGCCGGCGTTGGCGGTGCTGAGGTAGTTGATGCCATCCGCAGAATCGACGGCCGCCTGCGCATCGCGGAAAAAGTTGTTGTAGAGCGCGCTGCCGGGCGTCAAGCCGTTTGCGGCCAGGCCCGCATTGATGCGCGGGCCGTAGAACGACGACTCACGCAGCGTGTCAGTGAGCCCCGCTGCGCCCATCGGCAATGCCGCCGCACGCGTCCGCGAGTCGGTACCGAGCAGCGTTACGGAGACGATCGCACCCAGCGAGTAACCCACAACATGAATGCGGTTCGCATCGAAGTCCGGCGTGCCGCTGCCGTCGTAGTCGATGGTCGGGATCGTGCTGGTCAGCACCATCAGGTCGGAGATCGCTTGCCGGACGTTGTCGCGGCTGGTCAACAGGCTGGCCAGGTTGATGAAATGCGCACCCGTTTCATCGGGAACGCCATCGGGGCCTGGCGCGCCGGTGGTGTTGTTCAGCAGGTCCAGATCGAAGGTGCGTTCGCGGCCCGCCTGGCGCAGCGCCAGGAAAGAAGCATCATTGCTATTGATGCCGTGCAGCGGCAGATCGATCGCAATCGTCGCGAAACCGGCCGCTGCAAAGCTGTCGGCGACGATCAGCGCATCGCCCCGGGTGCGCGGTGTGCCGTGCTGGAAGATCACGACCGGCCAGCCGTTCGGGCCCGGGCTGCCGACCGTCGGCACCGTCAGCAGCAACGGGATGTCGAGCGTCGCGACCACGCGTGGCACCGGGTTGAAGCGCGTCAACAAGCGGCTGTTCTGGTTGATGCTCGGCACCGGGGAAGGCCCGGCTGCAGTCCAGTAGGCCGTCAGCGGTGCAGTCGGATTGCCGGCGCTCGGTGGCGTCAGGTAGTACGGCACTCGCAAGCTGCCGGCATAGATGCGCGAAATGCCGGGTGATCCCGGCACAGCCTGAGCAGTGGTCAGGCCGGTGTTTGCGATCGAATAGGCGCCAGGCTGCACGCTCGCGCGCAGCGCACCGAGCGTGTTGTTGATTGACTGGGTCGAGAAGCTGAAAGTCTGAATCACATTGGCCGGGTTCAGGCCCGCAGCCCCTGCAACCAGGATGTGCGTACTGGTCAGCTGGCACAGTGCGCGGAACGTTGCGTTGGTGAACGGTGTGCAGGCAGCCGGCGCGGGTGGCGCACCCGGTGGGCGGGCGCCGAACTCGGTCAGGATCTGCGTGCGAATCGAGGCGAAGTCAGTATCGGCGGTAGCGGCAGCACCGGTGGTGTTCGCAATGCCGTTGGTCAGGATGACCAGATAGCTCGACTGCGCAGCGAGTGGCCGCAGCGGCACGATCTCGAGCAAACCGCCATTGGAGCCCTGTTCGGTGCTGACTCGCGCCGCGTACTCGGTGCCCGGCGTCAATGGACGCACGAGGCCCGTGACGCCCTTGGTTGCGGTGTCGGTCGTGACCTGCAGCACCACGACACTTGCCGGCGTCAAAGTAGCCGGGTTGATCGCGCCTTCAAAACGCGTCGTGATGCGCGCTGTCGTCGAAAAACCATCGAGTGCGTTGGTGACGGATTCGATAGCGGTGCTGCCCGGTTCACGGAACGTGACCGGAAAGAACGGCGACGATGGCAGGTTCAGCGTGCCGTCGGTGCTGCCCGCAAAGTAGGCGTCGTACGGATACGGGAAGATGCCGCCGGAGACCTGGAACAGGGCGCGGAAACCGGAGTTCGGTGGGATCGCGCCTGCCGGGTTGTTGTTGCCGCTGGTGAGGTTGGTCGGGCCGATGTCGGCTATGCCGTCCTCGTCGGAGACACTGCTGGCGCAGCCGGCAAGCGTCAATGCAGCGGCGCCAAGCAGCGCGCCGAAAGAAAACCTGTTCATGGTGGAAGCTCCTGTAGTGAGCGTCGGGCGGCGGATCTGCGCCGCGCTCATTCTGACGACGGCTAGAGTACGCTCCCGGCCAGAACCGAGGCAAGCAAGCAGCGATGAGGAGCAAGGTGCCGCGTGAGTTGCGGATTATCGGCGGAAGCTGGCGAGGCCGCCGCTTTCGTTTTCCTGATCATGTGGATATTCGTCCGACGCCGGATCGGGTCCGCGAAACACTGTTCAACTGGCTCGCAACCAGCATTGTGGGCGCTCGCTGTGTCGACGCCTTTGCCGGTAGTGGTGCGCTGGGGCTCGAGGCCTTGTCGCGCGGCGCCGCAAGCGTGCACTTTCTGGAGCGCGAACCCCGCGCGGCTTTTGCGCTGCAAGAGCGGCTGCAGGAGTGGCACGCGATCGGTGCCAGCGTCGTGCGCGGCGATTCATTGAGCTGGCTCCGCGGACAGCGGCCAGTGGATCTGCCGCCGTTCGACCTCGCGTTTCTGGACCCGCCGTTCGCTCAGGACCTCGTGCGGCCCACGTGGCAGGCGCTGATCGATGGCGACTGGCTCGCGCCCGGCGCGCGCGTCTACGCTGAATCGTCGGCGGATGCCGTTGCGCTTGAGCCTCCTGTCGGCTGGAAGCTGGTTCGCAGCAAGATTGCCGGCGACGTCGGCTATCATTTGGCTGAACAGGGGGACTCATGAAGCGCAACGCGCTGTATCCGGGCACGTTCGACCCGATTACGAACGGGCATCACGATCTGGTGCGTCGCGCGGCCGGAATCTTCGATCGAGTGGTCGTGGCAATCGCGGCCAACCCGAACAAGGCGCCGATGTTCCCGATGGAGCAGCGCATTGAGCTCGCGCGCGCGGTGCTCGTGGATTTGCCGAATGTCGAAGTCGTCGGCTACGCGGAGCTGACGGTCGCGTTTGCGCAGCGGAACGGACTCGAGGTCATCATCCGTGGCCTGCGCGCAGTGTCGGATTTCGAGTTCGAGTTCCAGCTTGCCAACATGTCGCGGCATCTGGCGCGCGACATCGAGACCGTGTTCCTGACCCCGCAGGAGCAGTTCACGTTCATTTCTTCGACGCTGGTGCGCGAGATCGCGGTGCTGGGCGGCGATATTTCTGAGTTCGTGCATCCGATCGTGGCGGTGGAGTTGCACAAGCAGCGGCGCCGCTGAGCGGCTTCGATCCCGAGTTGCGTGGCACTCGTCGCGCGCGTCCGACACGTGGCATGCGCGGGGCCGGGCGTAGCACCGGCGGCAGGCTGGCGGCACGCTGCAGATCCACCGCACGCCACAGGTACCAGGCAGCGATCGAACGATGCGGTGCCCAGCGTTCGCCAAATTTCGCCAGCGCCTTGGGTTTTGGCATCAGTCGCAGGCCGTAGGCAAGGCGAAAGCCATGCCGCACGCCGAAGTCATCGATCGGCAGCACATCGCGGCGTCCCAAGTGGAACATCAGCAGCATCTGCACGGTCCACGTGCCGATGCCACGCACCTGCGTCAGGCGCTCGATGATTGCGGTGTCGGGCTGCGTTGCCAGCTCGTCCATCGATGGCACCACGCCGCTCAAGCTCTTGTCAGCCAGATCCCTGAGTGCCATGAGCTTTGACGCCGAGAAGCCAGCGCCGCGGATCGCACGTTCTGGAGTCGCCAGCAATTGCTGCGGCGTGGGGAACAGGTCATCCGGCCCGTACAGTGCGATGAATCGCCGCAGGATCGTCGCCGCAGCGGCTCCGTGCAGTTGCTGATGGGCGATCGCCCGCGCAAGGTGCTCGAACGGTGAGCCGCTGAGCAGAGGTTTGAGATCGCAGCGCGGTGCGGCGGCGATCAGCTGCGCCAGCACCGGATCGCTGCTCGCGAGCGACTCGATGGCGCGAGCTAGTGCTGGCAACTCGGACACCAATACGTCGCGCGTTGTCCCTGCACTGCTGTGCGGATCAGCGTCCCGCAGCTTCGGCATGGCGCCCCGGCCCGCTCGTAAACGTTGAGCTTCTGACGGAAGTAGCCGGGGTCCCCATTGACGCCGACGTAGTCGCGCAGCGTGGTACCACCGACCTCGACAGCCATCGTGAGAACGGCACGAATTGCGTGCACCACTCGGTCGATTTCGGCCCGCTTCAGTCGGCGCGTGGTACGCGTCGGGCGGATACCGGCGCGAAACAGCGCTTCGCTGGCGTAGATATTGCCAACGCCGACGACCAGCGCGCTATTCATGATCAGCTGCTTGATCGCCACGCGTCGGCCGCGCGTGACCTGCCACAGGTAATCGCCGGTGAAATCCTGCTCGAGCGGTTCGGGTGCGAGGCGCTGCAACAGCGGATGCAGAGCAGGATCCTGCTCGGTGTAGTGCAGGCTGCCGAAGCGGCGTGGATCGTTGAAGCGCAGCGCACTGCCCGAGTCGAGCACGATGTCGATGTGATCATGTGGGCGCCGCGGCGTTGCGGCCGGCAACACGCGCAGGCTGCCCGACATGCCGAGATGCAGCAGCAGCGTGGCATCCGAGTCGAGATGAAACAGCAGGTATTTCGCGCGGCGGGTCGCTGCGGTGATGACGCGCCCGGCGAGCCGTGCAGGCAGCTGCGCGTCGACTGGCCACCGCAGGCGCGGCTCGTGTACTGCCAGCTCCTGGATCTTTCGCCCGACGACGTGCGGTGCCACACCGCGGCGCGTGGTCTCGACTTCGGGAAGCTCGGGCATTGCGGCAGCCTATCAGCCACAAGGACCGGCAGCCGCAGTCTGAGGCCGCGCCCGCGGGGCGCTACTTGATCTTGGCTTCCTTGTACGAGACGTGCTTGCGCACGACCGGATCGTATTTGCGCACTTCCATCTTCTCCGGATGCAGGCGCTTGTTTTTCATCGCGACGTAAAAATGGCCCGTGCCAGCGGTCGACAGCAGCTTTACTTTCTCGCGCATGGCCTAGACCCTCTGTCCCTTGGCGCGCAGGCCGGCGACAACGGAGTCGATGCCGTTCTTCTCGATTGTGCGCAGGCCGTTCGCGGACACCCGCAGCGAGACCCAGCGCTTCTCTCCCTCGAGCCAGAAACGCTGCGTATGCAGGTTCGGCAGGAAGCGGCGCTTTTTCTTGTTGTTCGCGTGCGAGACGCGATTGCCGACGGTAGGGCGCTTGCCCGTGATTTCGCAGACGCGTGACATGGCGGAAACCTTTCGTGAAACTCGTTAAAAATCAGTAGCTTGAGAAAAATTGGGCTGTGCACGGCACGGCCCGACGGCGCAAAAAGGGCCGCATTTATACCAGTCCCACGCGGCCTGGGCAACCACCAGCAGCCCTGCAGCGATACTTCGACGCCCGCCGCGAGCTTTACATTTGGATATTTCATGAAATATCGTATTGACCATGCAGACCATAACAGCCATTGAAGCGCTCGGCGCCCTGGCTCATCCGCATCGTCTAGCCATCTTCAGACTGCTCGTGACACAGGGCCGCGAAGGCCTTTGCGCCGGCACGATCGCTGAGCGAGTCGGGATGGTGCCCTCTTCGCTGACGTTTCATCTGCAGGCACTGCAACGTGCCGGGCTGATCCTCCAGCGGCGCAAGAGCCGTCAGCTTTACTACAGTGCCGATTTTGCGGTCATGCAGGACCTGGTGGGCTATCTGACCGAGAACTGCTGCGCTGCTGAGGGCACCAACTGCACGGCGGTTCGCGAGGTGGCGCGTGCCTGCTGAACAGTGCGGCTCGCAGCCGTACCAGGTGCTGTTTCTGTGCACCGGCAACTCCGCGCGCAGCATCCTCGCCGAATCGCTGCTGAATCATTGGGGGCATGGCCAGTTTCGCGGCTTAAGCGCCGGCAGTTATCCAAAAGGCCAGGTTCATCCGCTGGCACTCGAGCTGCTGCAGCGTCTTGATCTTCCTGTGGAAGGGCTGCGCAGCAAGAGCTGGGACGAGTTCGCGGCGCCGGGCGCACGGGCGCTCGACTTCGTGTTCACGGTTTGCGACAACGCTGCCGGTGAAGTATGCCCGGTCTGGCCCGGCCAACCGCTGACTGCACACTGGGGCATACCTGATCCGGCTGCCGTCGAAGGAACGGCCAGCGACAAGGCTCTCGCATTTCGGCGTGCGCTGGCCTCGCTGGAGCATCGGATCCGCGCCTTCGTTTCGCTGCCGATTGCATCGCTCGATCGCATCAAGCTTGGCCACGAGCTGCGTGCGATCGGCACTCTGGCGGTTCCGTCGAACAATTGAGTATGCGACGGCGTCTCGCGGCCGAAGGACTCGGGTCGCTGCTGCTTGCTGCGACTGTGATCGGCTCAGGCGTCATGGCCGAGCAACTCGCTGGCGGCAATGTGGCCATCGCTTTGCTGGCGAACACGCTGGCGACCGTGCTTGTGCTGGCGGTACTGATTGGCCTGCTCGGCCCGATCAGCGGCGCACATCTGAATCCGGCCGTCTCGCTGCTGCAGGTGCTGCGCAGCCGGATGCCGCTGCGCGAAGCAGCCGCCTACATGCTCGTACAGATCGCAGGCTGCTGTGCCGGCGCCGTGCTCGCGCACGCGATGTTCACACTGCCGCTGGTCAGTCTTTCCCTGAATGCTCGCAGCGGCGCGGGCCAGTGGTTGGGCGAGTTCGTGGCCACGCTGGGCTTGTTGCTGATCGTCGCCGGTCATCGCCGCGCTGCCGACGCACCGTGGATGGTCGCTGCCTGGATCGGGGCGGCGTACTGGTTTACGTCGTCCACTTCGTTTGCGAATCCGGCGATTACGCTCGCGCGGGCCCTGTCGAACACCTTTGCGGGAATAGAACCAGCGCACGTGCCGGCGTTCATCGCGGCGCAGATGGCGGCTGTGCTGGTCGTTGTACCGGTCGCGCGCGGGATATTCGGTGCGGATGCCGGCGTTGATCAGATCACGCCGCGTTCCGCCAGCGAGACGGTATCGGGACCGGCCACGATCAAGTGATCCAGGACGCGGATATCGACCAGGGCCAGCGCATCACGCAGGCGCCGGGTGATCAGCGCATCGGCCTGGCTGGGCTCGGCAAATCCAGATGGGTGGTTGTGCGCGAGGATCACGGCCGCGGCGTTGTGCGCGAGCGCCTGGCGCAGCACCTCGCGTGGATGGACGCTGGCGCCGTCGATCGTGCCGCGAAACAGTTCTTCGAAGACGATCAGCCGGTGTCGGTTGTCGAGGTACAGACAACAGAACACCTCGTACGGCCGGTCGCGCAGCTGGGCGGTCAGGAAGCGCCGCGTATCGGCCGGCGAATGCAGACCTGGGGCATCCCGCAGCGGGGCGCTGTAATGGCGGCGCGCGAGCTCGAGCGCCGCCTGCAGCATGCAGTAGCGCACCTGCCCGACACCACGCAGCTGGAGCACGCGGCCACGGTCTGCTGACAGCAGCGCGTGCAGGGAACCGAACTCTTTGAGTGAGTCACGCGCCAGATCGACGACGCTGCGACCCGGTTGACCGCTGCCGAACAGCACCGCCAGCAGCTCGGCATCGGACAGTGCAGCGGACCCGCGCTGCAGCAGCTTCTCGCGCGGTCGTTCGGCAACCGGCCAATCGCGAACGGCGCTGGCCGTGGTGCCGGCTACGGTGTTTGGTTCGGCTGCATCGCGGCCGGGACGTGAACTGCGCATGGCGAGGATTCTGGGTGTGCCGTGCCCGGCAGCCGATCGCTGAATCGTGCGCGATGTCGCCAATTCTGCAGCGCGTTTGCGTGCGGCCGGCTGCGGCGCAGATAATCCACCGATGGACAGCCTGGCCGGAAAGAAGATTCTGCTCGGGGTCACGGCGGGCATCGCCGCGTACAAGAGTGCAGATCTGGTGCGTCGCTTGCGTGAGCGTGGCGCGAGCGTGCAGGTCGTCATGACAGACGGCGCGCAGCGGTTTGTGACCGCGACGACTTTTCAGGCTGTGTCTGGCTTGCCGGTGCGCACGGACCTCTGGGATGCTGCGGCCGAGGCCTCGATGGGCCACATTGAGCTCGCGCGCTGGGCGGATCTGGTGCTGATCGCGCCGGCCACCGCAGACTGCATCGCGCGGCTCGCAGCGGGGCAGGCCAACGATCTGCTGACGACGCTGTGTCTGGCCACCACCGCGCCGCTCGCGGTCGCGCCGGCAATGAATCGCGTCATGTGGACCCATCCGGCCACCGTCGCGAACATCGCGACGCTGCAGGGTCGCGGCGTCACGGTCTTCGGGCCCGGCGACGGCGCCCAGGCCTGTGGCGAAACCGGCGAGGGACGCATGCTCGAACCGCTGCAGCTCACAGAGCTTGCCGCCCGGCAGCTGGGCGGTCGCGGCGCGCTTGCAGGGCGCCGCGTGCTGATCACGGCGGGCCCGACCCGCGAGCGCATTGATCCGGTGCGGTTCATCAGCAACCGCAGCAGCGGCAAGATGGGTTTTGCGGTCGCCGAAGCGGCGCAGGCGGCCGGTGCCGAGGTCGTGCTGATCGCGGGGCCGGTCATGCTGGCCACGCCCGCGGGCGTGCAGCGTATCGATGTCGAGAGTGCGGCGGACATGCTGGCGGCGGTGCAGCAGCAGGTGCTGGCTGCGGATGTCTTCATCTCCACGGCAGCCGTGGCGGACTACCGACCGTCGAAGCCGGTGGCGCAAAAGATCAAGAAAAACGCGACCTCGCTCGATATCGAAGTCGAGCGTACGATCGATATCCTCGCAACGGTTGCGGCGGGCGCGCACCGGCCGTTCGTGGTTGGCTTCGCTGCGGAAACCGAGCATGTGGAGCAGAACGCGCGCACCAAGCTGCTGCGCAAGAATCTCGACCTGATCGCCGCCAACGAAGTCGGCGACGACAAGGTCTTCGATAAGGATGACAACGCACTCTTGCTGCTGTGGCGCGGCGGGCGCATTGAGTTGCCGCCGGCGAGCAAGCGCGAGCTCGCGCGACAGCTGATCGAGGTGATCAACGAACGACTGACTACGGCACGCGCCGCTGAGCAGGGCAGCGCCGTTGGTTGAGCGCGCGCTGAAGGTGCGCGTGCTCGACGCACGCCTCGGTCATGAGTTTCCGCTGCCGGCTTACGCCTCGGATGGGTCAGCCGGTCTCGATCTGCGCGCCTGTGTTGCGGTGCCGCTGACGCTTGCCGCGGGCGCGGTGGAGTTGCTGCCGACGGGCCTTGCGATCTGGATCGAAGATCCGGGACTTGCAGCCGTGCTGTTGCCGCGCTCCGGTCTCGGTCACAAGCACGGCATTGTGCTGGGCAATCTGGTCGGTCTGATCGACTCTGACTATCAGGGGCCGTTGCTGGTGTCGTGCTGGAACCGCAGCAGCGAGCCCTTCACCGTGCAGCCGGGCGATCGGATCGCGCAGCTGGTCGTCGTGCCGGTCGTTCAGGTCCGGCTGGTTATCGTCGATGAATTCCGCGCCAGTGAGCGCGGCGCCGGCGGCTTCGGCAGCTCTGGCAGAAGCTGAACGGACAGCTCAGCGCGGACGGGCGCTGCCGCCGCCCAGTTCGCGATAGCGGTCGATATCAGACTGGAACTGTGCCCGTAACTGTTCTTCTTCCTGCTGTCGACTTGCGAGCATCGAGCGCTGCGTGCGCATTTCGTTCAGGGTCCGCACCAGATCTTCGGCGAGCCGATCGGGCATGCGACGCGCATTGTTCGAAGGATTGTACGGGCGATAGGCGAGTGCTTCGTCCTGGAGAGCATCGAGGCGCGCAGCCAGCAGTTCCACGAATTCTTCCGTTGAACGCCGCTGATCGGCGATCTGCTCGAGCCGCGTGTCTCGCAGGGCTTCGATGTCGCGCGTTGACGTGTAGGTCGTCAACAGAAAACGGTCGCGTTGTTCGACGCTGGCGTTGAGCTCCGATTGCCGCTGGGCAGCGGCCTGCTGTTCGGGGGTCTTCTGCGCTTCGAGCCGACCGACGGCAATGCCCTGGCTGTTGCGAACGACCCGCTCGGTCTTGGCGTATTGTGGTGGCACGGCATCGCCGTACTGGGTGATGCCTTTTTCATCGACCCAGGAGTACAGCACGCGCTTGTCCCCAGCTCGATCAGCCGCGCCTGCGGCGAGGGCGGCGAACACGAAGACAGCGCTGAAGAGCAGGCGGGACATAACTCTATTGTGCACGAGGCAGCAGGGGGTCGAGAAGTTCAGACGACGCCGAAATCATCACGGTATTTGCGCAGCGCGGCAAGTTGCTCGGCTGAAATGCGACTTCCGTCACGAGTGCGCTCTGCCTGCGCCACTGACAGAGTGTCGATCAGGGCGTCCAGGGTCAGGATGCTGACGCACTGCAGGCCGAACTCGGCTTCGACCTCCTGCACCGCCGAGCGCTCGCCCTGGCCGCGCTCCTGGCGGTCTACGGCCAGCAGCACAGCCACCGGTGTCGCACCGGCCTCGCGGATCAGCGCGATGGATTCCCGGACGGCTGTGCCTGCCGTGATCACGTCATCGACGATTACGACCCGGCCGGCGATTGGGCTGCCGACGATCTGGCCTCCTTCGCCATGGGTCTTCGCTTCCTTGCGGTTGAACGCGAACGGTAGGTTGCGGCTGTGCTCGGTCGCGAGCGCCAAGGCGGTACTCGTCACGAGTGGAATGCCCTTGTACGCCGGGCCGAACAGCATGTCGAACCGCAACTCGGAGTCGATCAGTGCGGTGGCGTAGCAACGGCCAAGTCCGGCGATCGACGCGCCGTCGTTGAACAAGCCGGTATTGAAGAAGTAGGGGCTGTCTCGACCCGACTTCAGCCGGAAACTGCCGAAGCGCAGCGCCGTGCGCGCAATCGCCAGGTCGATGAAGGTCCGTTGGTTCTGGTTCATCTGGCTATGATATCGCGATGCGAATCATCAGCCTGAATGCCAATGGCATCCGCTCCGCGGCAAACAAGGGCGCGTTCGCCTGGCTGCGTTCGCAGTGCGCCGATGTGATCTGCCTTCAGGAAACCAAGGCGCGAGTCGACCAGCTCGCCGGCCACGACGTTGATCTCAAGGGCTACCAACGCTATTTCTTTGACGCCGAGAAGAAGGGTTACGCCGGGGTGGCTCTTTACTGCAAGCGTGAACCCGATGTCGTCGAGCGCGGTTTCGGCGTGGACGAGTTCGATTGCCAGGGGCGTTACATCGAAGCGCGCTTCGGCAAGCTGTCTGTGGTCTCTTTATACCTACCGTCCGGTTCGGCTGGTCCGGAGCGTCAGGCTTCGAAGTTCCGCTTTCTCGATGCTTTCATGCCGTGGTTGCGTGGCCTGAGCCGCAAGCGGCGCGAGTATGTGCTGTGCGGCGACTGGAACATCGCGCACAAGCAGATCGACCTGCGCAACTGGCGCTCGAATCAGAACAACTCGGGATTCCTGCCCGAGGAGCGTGCGTGGATGGACGAGCTGCTCGGTGACGGGCGCTACGTCGATGCGTTTCGCGAAGTGGAGCCAGGCCCCGATCACTACACCTGGTGGTCGAATCGCGGCGCAGCCTGGGACAAGAACGTCGGCTGGCGCATCGACTACCAGATCGTCAGCCGCGGCCTCGCGGGCGCAGCCCAGCGTGCGGCAATCTACAAGGCGGAGCGTTTCTCGGATCACGCGCCGCTGACGATCGACTATGACCATCGACTATGACCATCGACCATGAACGCAGGCTCTGAGCCCGCGCCGCCGCCGCCGAGCCTGTGGCAGTCGCTGGGCAATCGGCGCATTGGCGCGGTGCTGCTGATCGGACTGGCGTCGGGCCTGCCCTACAACCTGACCGATGCGACGCTGCAGGCCTGGTTCAAGGACACGGGGCTGTCGAACACGACGATCGGTTTGCTGTCGTTGATCGGTCTGGCGTACACGGCCAAACCCCTCTGGGCACCACTGCTGGATCGTTTCGCGCTGCCCGTGCTGGGCCGGCGTCGCGGCTGGATTCTGTTTTTTCAGGCCGCACTGGCCGCGACGCTGGCCTGGATGGCCCTACACGGGCCAGAGCGCGGCCTCGCACCGTTTGCGCTGCTGGCACTGGCAGTGGCGGTGCTGTCGGCGTCGCAGGACATCGTGATCGATGCCTGGCGTACCGATCTCGTTACGGTTACAGAGCGCGGTCCTGCCGCAACGGCCGCGAATCTCGGCTACCGCGCTTCGTCTTACTTCGCGTTTTCGGGCGCGCTGATCCTTGCGGATCTTTATGGCTGGCAGACCACTTATCTGGTGATGGCCGGCAGTATGGCCGCACTGATGCTGGTGACGGTCTGGGCACCGGAACCGGACAACGCCGTGGCGCCGCCACGTACGCTGGCCGAGGCCGTGACCGGGCCGCTGCAGCAGATGGTCAATCGTGATGGGATGCTGATCCTGCTCGTCGCGCTAGTCCTCTACAAGGTCGGCGATGCCTTCGCGCTCAAGCTGTTCACGCCATTCTTGATGGACGTCGGCTTCACAAAAACCGAGATCGGCGCCGTCACGAAGACGCTGATGCTGGTCGCCTCGATCAGCGGCGCCATCGTTGGTGGGCTGTGGATCGTCAAGCTCAAGCTGGCCAAGGCGCTGCTGCTGTTCGGTTTTCTGCAGGCGCTCGCCAACCTCGGCTACATGGTGGTGGCGCTTGTCGGGAAGGACATCCCGGTCATGGCGGCCGCGGTGTTTCTCGACAACTTCGTCGGCGCGATGGGCAATACCGCGCTGGTCGTGTTCATCATGGCGATGTGCGATGCGCGATTCAGCGCCTTCCAGTATGCCGCGTTCTCGGCGCTGGCTGTGCTGCCACGCAACGCGCTTGGGGCGCCGGCCGGGTTCCTTTCGGACGAGATCGGCTGGGCGAACTTCTTTGTGCTGACTTTCTTCACGGCTTTGCCGGGCCTTGCGATGGTCTGGTGGCAGCGCGAGCGGATTTCCGCGCTCGAAAAGTCCTGAAGGGAGTTAGAATCAACGCATGAACCGTCGAAACTTGCTGCAGACGCTGCTCGCAACGTCACTGGGAAACGCCGCAATGACTACCCGTGTCGATGCCAAGAGTTTCGAGATCACGAAGACTGAGTCGGAATGGCGCAAGCTGCTGACGCCCGAACAGTTCCGGGTGCTTCGCGATCATGGCACCGAGCGTGCGGGCTCCAGCCCGCTCGATCGCGAAAAGCGTGCCGGCACCTTTCAGTGCGCGGGCTGTGACCTGCCCTTGTTCGCTTCGCGTACCAAGTTCGACAGTGGCACCGGCTGGCCGAGTTTTTATGAGCCGCTGGCGAATGCCATTGGCACCAAGAGCGACCGCAGCATCTTCATGACGCGCACCGAAGTGCATTGCCGGCGCTGCGGCGGGCATCTTGGGCATGTTTTCGAAGACGGCCCGGCGCCAACCGGTCTGCGCTATTGCATGAACGGCGTGTCGCTGAAGTTCGTTCCGAGCGCCGACGGCAAATAAGTCTTCAATATTCGAACGATTCGGCAGCATCATCCACGTCGACCGAGCCGCGCCAGTCTTCGGGTGGAGTTGCCGGCTGGATCTGGCCGGTACCGGTTAGCGTGTCCCAGTCGAAGAGTTCCATTTCTTCGAGCGTACCGTCGAAGTGCTGCAGCTCGATCGTGCCGTCGTCTTCATCGGTCGCAACAATTTCGAACAGCTCGCCATTGTCGAACTGGAACCACTGACCAATGGTGGGAGGGAATGGAGCGTTAGTCATCTCATCCTCCTGCGCTGCTAAGCTCATGCTGCGCGCCCTGACCTGCGCTTTCAAGCCCCGATCGTGAATTGATTTTTCTGCAGGGCAACATGCTCGAATCGCTGATCAAGTTCTTCGTGGTGTTCTTCGTCGTGGTGGAACCTGTCTCGCTCGTGCCACTGTTCGCGGGACTGACCGAAGGTGCGAGCGCTGCCTACAAGCGCCGCATGGCGATTCGCGCGGTGCTGGTTGCAGGCTTGATCGTGTTGTTGTTCGCGCTGACCGGCGCTGCGTTCCTGCAGCTCATGGGCATCAGCATCGATGCGTTTCGCATTTTTGGCGGCCTGCTGCTGTTCCTGGTGGCACTTGAGATGGTGTTCGCGCGCGAATCCGGCACCCGCACGTCAGTCGATGAGCAGGCCGAGAACCGGCGGCGCGCTGACATCTCGGTGTTTCCGCTGGCGTTTCCGTTTCTCGCGGGGCCCGGTGCACTGACGACGATCCTGTTGTGGTTCGGACCGGTCAGCGTTGCCGAGAAGCCACTGATGTTCGCCGCACTGTTCGGCTGTGCTCTGCTGGTGCTGCTGATTTCGCTGTTGATGATGCTGTTGGCGGGTCGGCTGATGCGGATCGTCGGCGTGACCGGTGCGAATGTTGCCAATCGCCTGCTCGGCGTCGTGCTCGGCGCGCTGGCAGTGCAGTTCGTGATCGATGGGATTCGCGCCGCGTTCACTTGAGGACACTGCTGCGGTAGCTCAACCCGGCCGACCATCGACACGAGGTCGCGCGAGGATTGGCCCGTACACGGCAACGAAGAGCGCAAATGCGGCGGTCCAGAGCAGCCCTGCGATCACGATTGCCCAGTCGTAACCAATCGTGCCCGTGTGAGGCAGCAGAACGCGCGACAGCGCGCTCAATGTCAGCATCACATACGCCCCAGCGATCGGGCGTGCCACGACCAGGGCGCGCCCAGTGTGGCCAAGCGAGACGCGGCTCATCACGGCCAGGATCATTGTGGCAACCGCGCCAATCCCGAAAGCGTGCAGCCAGAACTGCGCAAAGCTGGCGCCGGTCAGTAGCGCGACAGCTTTCAGCGCGAAGGCGAGCGGCAGCCAGGCGTAGGCGACGTGAAGTACCCATAGGATCGGGTTGCCGCGAATCCGCAGGCTGCGCCAGCCTGCGAGGCGCACGGCGTGCAACATTGCGGCAAGCGCTGCAACGACGCCGCTGAGGCTCGCTTCCGGATAGAAGGCGCTTGCAACTACGTTGAGCAGCATGAGCCCGATCAGCGAACGCTCCAGCCATGGCCAGGAGTGCAGCGAAACCGGGACAGAGGCGCCGCGCAGGGCGTTGCCGGTGAACGCTGGCACGATGCGCCCGCCGATGATCGTGATCAGCAGCAGGACGATATCGAGTGCGACGCGCAGCGACCTGTTGGCCAACTCGATATCGACAGCCGTGATCGCGTATAGGAATGCCGCGTCCGCAACCCACAACGCAGCGAGCACGCCGAGCATCGCCAGGTTGCGATTGCGTTCGCGCAGGATCGGCGGCGCGAGCAAGAACGCTAACGCGGGTAGGAAGGCCAGTTCCGCGACGAGCGCGAGCCACCAGTAGTCGCCAGGCCCAAGGAGAAGTGCGGCACGGCCGGAAAGCCAGATCAGCGTCAACGTGACAAGCGGGCGGCCTGCGAAGCCGCGTGCGCCGGTCCAGCTCGGTATGGCCGTCAGCAGGAAGCCTGCGATCGCCGCAACCATGAAGCCGAAGATCATTTCGTGCGCGTGCCACAGCATGGAGGGCAGTGGTGCCCAGATGGCTTCGCCTGCAAGGTGGATCCACAGCCAGGCAGGAATCGCCAGCATTCCGAACAGACCACAGGCCAGGAACAGCGGCCGGAAGCCGTAGTCGAACAACGCGAAGCGCTGCACGGTCGCCAGACCCTTGTTCAAAAGGTAGCCGTGAGCTGCAACCAGGCCTTGCGCGTGTCAGAGCCGAAGCTGACCGCTTCATAGTCTGCAAGTTTGCCGAGCAACTCCCAACGCTTGCCGACTTTGCGGGATACGGAGGCATCCCACTCGGTGCCGTAGCGACGCGCAACCGCCTCTGCGCGGAAGTCATGCCTGAGCAGCTGGGCGCTGAATCCGCGCCAGTTCGCCTCCAGCATTGCGTAGCGATCTTCTATGCCCTGTGGTGGCGCCACCAGGAACTTGTCGGCCCAGCCCTGGAAGGCATGCAGCGTTGCGAGTGGCGTCTGAAAACGCTGCTGCGGAGTTGTTGCGTCGCCCGTCATGATCTCGCGCCCGAGCTTGAAGCCGAGCGGACCCTTCGCCATACCGATTTCAAGGTGCTGATAGCGCGCCGAATAGTCGGTTGGGTTGTCGCCATAGTCCGACTGGTTTGCGACCGAGACCAGCCAGGGAAGCTTCCAGCCTCCGTCGAAGTGTGCTGTGCCGCGCCAGAGCAAACCTGCGGTGGCGTTCGAGCTTTCGGAGGCGTTGTCGAAATCAAGTCCGTACCAGAACACGGTGAGCTGACCGAACCGATCCAGTCTGGCAGTCGCGTGGGCGATCGGGCTGTTGCTGCGCCAGTCTGCGGCCTGCGCTCCGCTTCGCGGCCCAAACACGCGATTGACGTTCGCGATCCAGCCGACGTCGACGTCGACGCGCTTCGATGCCTTCCAGCGCAGCGTTGCTGCATCGAAAGTCTGCTCATTCTGCCGCCAGCCGACATTGCCGATGAAGCGTTGATCATCAAGCACGATCCGCTGTCGCCCGAGTACAACGTTCCAGTCTCCTTGCTGCCACTCCAGCGCCGCCCGATTGAGTTCAGTGCCAGCCGGATCTGCGACCACAGGTCGGCTGGTCATGCCATTGATCGTGCTGTTATAGGCGTCATCGTCCAGGGCGCGGATGTCGTCCGCCTCAATGACGGCTCGCCAGCTGTTCCAGCCGGGGCTGGTCCAGGTCAGACGGGTACGCAGCGTCGTGGCGGTCGCATCAGCGGGGAGAACGTTTTCGTCAACGGTCTCGATCCGCATTCGTAGCTGGAGCTGGGTCTCGCCGAAGCCGGAATCGGCTGCCTCAGTGGCCTTGGCGAACGGCGCCCCGGCGAACAGGATGCATCCGGCAGTCAGAGTCAAGCTTGCACGCATTCTTGATTCTCCAGAAGTTTCGGGCCGAATGAGCCCGCTAAGATGCGAGTCATGAACCGTCATCCCCGATCGATTCCCGCGCTGAGTCTGGTTGTCATGGGTCTGTTCTCCTTGCTGGCCACCGCGCCCGCGTCTGCGCCAGCTCAAACCGTTGGTGATGACGGTCTCGAAGTCGTCACGATCGTGGCGCGCATCGCGCGACCGCTGGCCGCAACTGACGCAAGCGTGACGGTTATCGACGCGCCGCAGATCGAGGAGCGTCTTGCAGAGAATTTTCGCGACCTCGTTCGATACGAGCCCGGAATCTCGGTGCGGGGAGACGCAACGCGCTTCGGCGACGATTCGATTGCGATCCGCGGCATCGGCGGCAACAGAGTCCGCGTTGAGATCGACGGCGTGCCGCGGCCAAGTGCATTTGCGGTTGGCAGCTTCGCGAACGCTGGGCGCGCGCTCGCCGATCTGGATTTCGTCCGGCGCATCGAGATCCTGAAAGGACCTGCATCGGCAACTTACGGCAGCGCAGCGATCGGCGGCGTCATCGCAGTCGAGACACTCGAACCTGTGGATCTGCTCGACGACGCGCGCCCGTTCGGCGCCCGCGGCCGACTTCAGTACGGAAGCGACGACCACGGGCTCAGCGGCAGCGCGGTCGTCGCGGGTCGGGGTGCAGCGCTCGACTGGCTCGGAGGCTTCCGGCAGCGCACGGCCGGTGAAGTGCAGAATCAGTGGGTTCAGCTCGACGCTAATCCTCGCGACAGTCGCGGATCGAGCTGGCTCGCGAAGGCCGCGTTGACGTCGATGGCGTCGCCACTGCGGCTGACGGTCACCGGGTCGGATCGCCGCGCCCAAACCGAGGTCGACTCCCTGCGCCTGCAGCCTGGCCGTTTCGCCAACACGACAGCATTGCGCGGCGACGATCGGGCCGGCGAGCGCTCGTTCGTGCTTGACCAGCGTCTGCGGGACATCGGGATCCTGTCGCAGCTCGAGTGGCGAGTGTTCCATCAGCACATCGATGTCGAACAGCTCACCTTTGAGGAGCGCCGCGCCGCGCCGCCGCGTGCGCCGGCGCTGCGTATCGATCGCAGCTTTCGCTACGACGCGAGCGTGACCGGCGCCAAGTTCGTCGGCGCGGTTGACGCGACAACCAGCAGCTGGACACATGGCTTGAGCTTTGGCGGCGAACTGTCGCGCCAGGACATCGCGGAGCTTCGCGATGGCGTGCAGACGAGTTTTCCGTCGCTGGCCACAACCAGGACCATTCTGGGCGAAGCCTTCCCGCTGCGGGACTTCCCGAACAGCCGCGTCGTCGAGGCTGGTGTGTTCGTGTTCGATGAGATGCGGCGTGGCGATTCGCTGTGGAGCTTCAGTCCGGCATTGCGTATCGATCATTACCGACTGACGCCCGCGCCCGACGCGATCTACTTGGAAGACAACTCCGCCCAGACACCCGTTGGCGTGCGCGAAACTTCGGTGTCGGCGCGCCTTGGAGCGGCCTACCGTTTCGGCGAGGGATACACCGCCTTCGGGCAGTACACGCATGGATTTCGCTCGCCTCCGTTCGAAGACGTAAACATCGGTCTGGACTTGCCGCAGTTCCTGACGCGTGCGATCCCGAACCCCGATCTGCGCCCCGAGACCAGCGATCACTTCGAAATTGGACTGCGCGCATCCAGACCGCGCGTCTCCGGAACCGGGAGCGGCTATCTCGCGCGCTATCGTGATTTCATCGAATCGCGGGTCAACCTGGGGCGCGACCCGCTGAGTGGTTACACGGTTTTCCAGGCACAGAATCGCGCGCGAGCGCGAATCTGGGGCGCCGAGGTCGCGATGCGCGCACGTCTTGGTTCGGATCTGGGAAGTCCCGGCGGCTGGGCGGCAAGCGTTGCCGCGGCCTTCTCCCGCGGCGACGACACGGTAACCGGTCGACCGCTCAACGGCGTCGATCCGCCGCGCGCGGTTGTCGGAGTTGATTATTCGCCCGCCGGACTCGACTGGCGCGTGGAAGGCGTCTTGACCGTCGCCGAGGGACAGTCCCGGGTAGACGAGTCGACGGGGCCGCTTGCCCGTGCGGGAGGCTACTCGACGCTGGACGTGCTCGGCGGCTGGAAGATCAATGAAAGGGTTCATCTGCGCGCTGCTTTTTTCAATGTGTTCGATCGTCGCTATGCCGAATGGGCGGATATCCGCGGGCGCGCTGAGTCGGACCCGACTCTCGACCTGTACACCCGACCGGGCCGCAGCGTGTCCCTAGGGCTCACGCTGCAGCTCGATTGAGCGCATCCGGTCAATAGACGTCCTTGGTCGTGTTGTAGACGTTGAATTTGCCTGTCGGTGTCACCAGACGCTTGTCCTTGATGACCGCCTTGAGCTCCAGCGTCTTGTCGTCGACCACGACGATCGCGGACTCCTCTTCCATGCCGCTCCAGACCGAGAACCAGACCTCGTCGCCGCGCTTGTTGAACTCCGGCTGGACGACCCGCTTTGGGCCCTTGCCCAGTTGCGCCCAATCGGCGATTGGCAACACCTTGTAGGGGGCGTCCAGGTTGCCGGTGTCGAACACTGCCACCGACTGACTGATCTTCTCGTCGGGGTTCAGGGGCGTGTCGACATAGAGGTGCGTCGAATTCGGGTGGGTCTTGACGAACAGCGATCCGCCGCCCTGGCCCTTGAGGGTGCGCACAACCGTCCAGGCATGCTCGGGCGTGTTCTCGGGATCGGTTGCGATCAGAGTCACGTTCTCGTTGCCTAGCGCGCTCGTCACCCAGACGGGGCCGTACTTCGGATCACGGAAGTTCGCGCCACGACCCGGGTGCGGGATCTTCTCGACGTCGATCAGCGCAGCGAGCTTGCGCTCCTTCGAGTCGATCACCGCAATCTTGTCCGACTGGTTTGCGGCCGTCAGAAAGTAGCGCTTGGTGATATCCCAGCCGCCGTCGTGTAGGAAGCGCGCGGCGCCAATCTGTCGAATTTCCAGATTGTCTATATCCGCATAGTTGACGAGCATGATCTGGCCCGTCTCCTTGATGTTGACGATCCATTCCGGATGCTCGTGCGAGGCAACGATTGCCGCTACACGCGGTTCCGGATGGTATTCCTGTGTATCGACGGTCATCCCGCGGGTCGAGAATATTTTCTTCGGATCGAGTGTCTCGCCATCCATGATCACGAACTGCGGCGGCCAGTAGGCACCGGCCACAGCAAGCTTGTCTTCGTAGCCCTTGTACTTGGACGTCTCGACCGAACGGGCCTCGAGGCCGATCTTGACTTCCTCGACTTTGTCGGGAACCGGTAACCAAAGGTCGATCAGGTCGATCTTTGCGTCCCGACCGATCGTGTAGACGTAGCGCCCGGAGTGCGAGACCCGCGAGATGTGCACCGCGTAGCCGGTCTTGACGATGTTGACGATCTTCTTCGAGTCGCCGTCGATCAGAGCGATTTCGCCCGAGTCGCGCAGCGTCACGACGAACAGGTTTTCGATGTCGATATCATTCATTTTCCGGGTCGGCCGGTTGGCTGGCGCGACGAAGGTCTTGCGCGACTCGGTCATCTCCTTCATGCCGAATTCGGGCGGCATCGGTGGCTCGTGCTGCACGTAGCGGGCCATGATGTCGACCTGTTCGTCAGTCATCTCGCCGGAGGTTCCCCAGTTCGGCATGCCCGCCGGCGAGCCGTACTTGATGAACACCTTCAGGTAGTCCGTGCCACGTTTCTGTGTAATGTCGGTTGTCAGGGGTTTACCGGTCGCACCCTTGCGCAAGACGCCGTGGCAACCCGCGCAGCGCTCGAAGTAGACTTGCTTCGCAATCGTGAACTCTGCCTCAGTCATCGGCGGGGCCCCGGGACTCAGAACAGTTTTAGCCTCGGCAGCCGGCACGGTTGAGGGCGCTCCCTGGTACTTCAGCTCGGCCTTGGTCGTGCCTGGGTGCTCCGTGGCCGAGGCCGCCGTTTGCGGCGGTGCCTTGCCGGCTCGGACCGCACGCACATCAGTCGCGCTGACGAGCCAACCCTTGTTGCCCCAGGCATTGCTGACATAGGTCAGAACGCTGGCGATCTCGGTGTCGCTTAACTGCGGCATCGGTGGCATGACCGAGTCGAACTTCTGATTGTTAACCGCAATCGGACCGGTCTTGCCGTGCACGACGGTCGCAATCGCGCGGGTCTTGTCCTTGAGCATGTAGTCGGACTGCGCGAGCGGCGGGAACGCGCCCGGCAGGCCCTTGCCGTTCGCCTGGTGACAGGCCATGCAGGCTGCCTTGTAGGTGTTCTCTCCGGCTGTCATCTGCGCCGCCGTCGGCACCTTCGCTGCCGTTTCGGCGGCGTGCACCAGCGGCGCTGACTGGCTGGCTGCCCATGCGCCGGCGCACGCCAGCAGCCCAAGGAACCCTGCTCGGGTGATCGAGGAACTCTTCATCGACTGGCTCCCTGCGCATCTGGGCGCTAAAACATGAATCTTAAGTACCAGTTTAAAGCCAAGCGGCAGGATGTCTCTGGCGAATCGCCGCAAGCCGGTACGGGGTTCTACGTGGAAAGCCGCTTCAGCGCGGTGCTGCGGGCGGTGAGATCCGCGAGGGTATAGCGCTCCAGTTCCTGGAAGAACGCGCGCATGGCCTTTGTCAATGCGCGCTCGACCCCGCAACCGCCCGTCAGCACGCACCGGTTCTCGACGCCCAGGCACTCGACGACCGCAAAGTCGCTCTCGAGCGTTTCGACGATCTCGCGCAGGGTCAGTCGGGCAGGATCGGCCGCGAGGCGCATGCCGCCGCCGCGACCCCGCACGGTCTCGACCCAACCCGTATGGGCCAGCGCGTTCGCAACCTTCATCAAATGGGTCTCCGAGATCTTGAACGACTCGGAGACTTCCGCGATCGTCACGAGTCCATCGCGCCTCGCCGAAAGCACGAGCAATACCCGCAGCGCGTAATCCGTAAACATGGTCAGTCGCATGTTCGTTCCCTGGCCCCTACGTGACTTTGCGTACCGGAGACCTATGCCGACATTAAGATACATAGGAAATGTATCTTAGAATGAGATTCGGAATCCACCGTCATGCTTTTCCGCCGAGCCAGTGATCGATTCATACGCTGAGATCCGGCTGGTGCACATTGCGTTCGCGGTCGCGAGCGGTTTGCTGTTCGCGCTTCGGGGGCTGGCCGTGCTCGGTCGCCGCGGTGCTCTGGCAAATCATGGCGTCGTGCGGTATCTGAGCTACTCGATTGACACCGTGTTGCTGACCGCCGCATTGATGCTGCTGGCGATGCTGCGTCTTTCAGCGGCGTCTACGTCATGGCTTTCACTGAAGCTCGCGCTGCTGGTAGTCTACATTCTGCTCGGTTCTTTCGCCCTCAGGCGAGCTCCGACGCAGCGCGCGAAGCTGATCTGCTTCGTGGTGGCATTGGTCACCTATGGGCTGATAATCGGCATCGCTCGAGCCCACGATCCCTACGGTTGGTTCCTGCTTTTGCGGCGAACGTAAGCTAGATCCCAGACGCCATGGCCGAGCCGCTCACCGCGCCGTTCGAAGCGGGTTTCAGTGCGCCACGCGGGCCGCGGTACATAGTCTCCGGTGTGCGAGAGGTTCTGCAGCGTGCCGCACGCGTTCAGGGTTGCGACCATGTGTTCGGCGTACGGTTGCCAGTCGGTCGCGAGCAACAGGCGCCCACCGATGCCAAGACGGTTGGCCGCGACTTCAACGAAGTTTCCTTGAATCAGCCTGCGCTTGTGGTGCCGCGCCTTGTGCCACGGGTCCGGGAAAAGAATGATCAGTTCGTCAACCGAGGCCGGTGCGAGTGCGCGTTCGAGCACTTCAACAGCGTCCTGTGCGCAGATGCGCAAGTTGTCGAGTCGCTGCTCCTCAGCCTGCCGCAGTAGTCGTCCCACACCCGGCCGGTGCACTTCGATACCGAGATAGTTGCGCCCGGAGTGGGCGGCGGCAAGTGTCGCGAGGTTGTCGCCGTTGCCGAAGCCGATTTCAACGGTCAGTGGGGCCTCGCGGCCGAACAGGCTGTGCAGGTCCAGCGACGCCGCATCCGTCGTCGGCACCTCGACGCCGAAGCGCGGCCATAGTTCCTCGAGGGCGCGCTGCTGCGCAGCGGTGATCCGGCCCGTTCGCAGCACGAAGCTGCGTATCGTTCGATGCGCCGGTTGCGCCGGCGTGTTCAGCGCGCGCCGCTCAGAAAGTCGGGCTCGGGAAGCTCCGTGAACGCATGCCGCAGCGCATCGCCCCAGCGTCCGCGGATGCTCTGGAAGTAAGCGTTGTCCGCATCGATGTTCATATGCCGGGCGACTCGGTGCTGTCCGCGCCGAATCAGCACCAGATCCAGCGGCAGCCCGACTGACAGATTGGAACGGATGGTCGAGTCCATCGATACCAGCGCGCACTTCGCGCCTTCATTCAGACTGCTGCTACGCCGCACGACGCGATCGATGATCGGTTTGCCGTACTTGGACTCACCGATCTGGAAGTAGGTGGTATCGCTGGTTGCCTCGATGAAATTCCCGGCGGCGTAAATCGAGAACAAGCGTGGCTCTTCGCCATAGATCTGGCCGCCCAGCGTCATTGCTGCGCTGAAATCCAGGGCGAAATTCCGCAACGCTTCAGCGTCGCGCCGGTACACCTCCCGCAGCGCATCGCCGACGCAGCGTGCCGCCTCGAACATCGTCGGCACGGCCATTAGATTCGGACTGACTTCGTTTGCGATCCGCTCGCGGAGTATCGTAATGACGGACTGCGAGATCGCGAGGTTACCGGACGTCTGCGCGACCAGCACGCGTTCACCCGGCTGCTCGAACACCGAGGTCTTGCGGAAGGTGCTGATCTGGTCGACGCCGGCGCTGGTGCGGGAGTCGGACAGGAAAACCAGCCCCGTGTCGAGGAGCATTGCAATGCAGTACGTCATCGCGCGATGTTAGAGAGGCGCTCGAAGGCCGTAAAGTTTCGCCCTGCGGGTTAAGATGGGACAGCGGCCAGGATGGGCCGTCCGAGCGCAACACAGGAAGTGACTGATGGGAAAGTGGACCCGACGAGCCTTGCTGACGAGTGGCGGCCTGGTTGGCGGCGGCCTGCTGTTGGGCGCTGGCTGGTTCACATTCGCCCCGAACCGGCTTGCGGGCCGCCCTGAGAGCGACTCTGCAGACGCCCAGATCACGACCTGGGTAAGGATTGCGCCGGACGGCGTCATTACAGTCATTGCACCGCACGCCGAGCTCGGGCAAGGCTCGCAGACTGCCCTGGCGATGATGCTCGCCGAGGAGCTCGAGGCGGACTGGACTCAGGTGCGAGTAGAGGAAGCGCCAGCAATCAGCGGCTACGCCAACGGTCACATACTCAGAGGCTTTTTCGCTGGAGCTTTCGACGTGCCACAGGTGCTGGTGCGGGGCTTCGAGTACAGCGCGTTCAAGCTGACCCAGGTCATGGACTTCCAGCTCACCGGTGGTAGCGTCAGCATCCGCGGCACGGGTCAATATGGGATGCGGGTTGCGGGCGCGGCAGCACGCGAACTGCTGATCGAAGCAGCGGCCGACAAATGGAGCGTGCCGGAGAGCGAATGTGTCGCGCGCCTGTCGAGCGTTACGCACGCGCCGAGCGGCCGCTCGTTCGGCTACGGTGAGCTCGCCAGCGACGCTGCGCTGCTCGATCCGCCGATGCACCCGACGCTGAAGTTGCCGGCAGACTTCACGATCATTGGTACGTCTCGTAGACGCTTCGATCTGCCGTCCAAGACCGACGGCAGCGCGATTTTCTCCGTCGACGTCCGGCTGCCTGGCATGTTGCACGCTGCCGTTCGCGCCGCGCCGGTGTTCGGCGATCTGCTCGAAAGCGTTGATGCCGAAGTCGCCGAGTCGATGCCAGGCGTGAGACGCGTCGTGCAGCTGGAGCGGGCGGTTGTGGTCGTCGCCGACAGCTATTGGCAGGCGTTGCGGGCCGTCAATGCGCTGGACCCGCGTTTCTCGGATTCCGGCCATCGTGCGATGAGCAGCGAATCCTGGTATGCAGCCCAAGCGGAGGCGCTGTCCAGCGAGAAAGCCGAGGAGGACAGGGCCGTCGGTGACGCAGCGCAAGGACTTGCGACCGCCGCGCGCAAGATCGAAGCTGAGTATCGCGTGCCGTTCCTGCATCACGCGACGATGGAGCCCATGGGGGCGACCGTGCGGGTTGCCGAGGGCCGGTGTGAGGTCTGGACCGGCGTGCAGGATCCGCTCAATGCGCGGCGTGTTGCCGCGAGACTGACTGGCATCGATGAAGAGCAGGTCAGCGTCTACAACCAGCAGGTTGGCGGTTCATTTGGGCGGCGCCTGCCGCGCGAGTTCGATTTTCTGGAGCAGGCGGTGCAGATCGCAATGGAGCTGTCACCGGCGCCGGTCAAGCTGATCTGGAGCCGGGAGGAGGATACGCGCCACGGCTTCTATCGCCCGGCGGTGACTTCGCGTTTCGAAGGAGCAGTCGATGCCAATGGCCAGGCGGTAGCCTGGCAGAACCTCTATACGGGCGCGAAGGAAGGGCGTGCCGCGCATCCGTTGTATGCCATCGCGAATCAACAGATCCGTCACGTGCCGATGCGAAGTCACGTGCGCGAGGGGCCATGGCGAGCCGTCGCGTTCTCGCACCAGGGTTTCTTCGTTGAGGCATTCACTGATGAACTCGCGCATGCGGCGGGCCGCGATCCTTACGAGTTCCGGCGCGCGGGCCTTGCAGATCGACCGAGACATCGCGCGGTGCTGGAGCGGGTCGCGACGCTTGCCAGCTGGACGTCGTCGCAGCCAGCTGGGCCAGACCCGGTTGACGGCCTGCGCCGCGGCCGGGGCATCGCGATCATCGAGAGTTTCGGCACCATCGTCGCCGAAGTCTGCGATGTGGCGATCAACGCGGCTGGCTCCGTTCGGGTCGAACGCGTGTTTGCTGCGGTTGACTGCGGCATCGTCGTGAATCCCGATACCGCGCTTGCACAGATCGAGGGCGGCATCCTGTTCGGGTTGTCCGCAGCGCTCGGTGAGCAGATTACGATCGAGGGCGGCCAGATCGTGCAGGGAAATTTCCACGAATATCCGCTGCTGCGCTTCCCCGATTCGCCGCCGATCATCGCCGAGTTCGTGAAGTCCGACGAAGCTCCTGGCGGGCTGGGCGAGCCGGGAACACCGCCGATTGCAGCGGCCTTGACCAACGCGGTGTTCGCGGCGACGGGCGTGCGCGTCCGCAGCCTGCCGCTCAGCTCTGCGGATCTCGCGCTTCAGGCCTGATCGCCGGCAGGCTCATCACGGCAAGCTCATCCAGCGCCTGCGCGAGCTGCGTCGTCAGGTGCTCCAGAAGCCTGGCGCCGCGCGCTGCGTCGCCGCCGCGTGCATTGCCGCTGACGCCTTCACAGTGCAGATCTTCGCTCATCCAACCGAGACCAACAGGCCGCGCTGGACCCACAGTACGGCTCGCGCCAGCAGCCGCATGCGCCAGGCCCTGGAAATCCCTGGCGTGTTCCAGACGCACCAGTTCAGGCCGCAGATGCAGCATCAACGATGTCTCGACTTCGCCGCCGTGGATGCCGAGCTTGAGTTCATCGTTGTCGAACAGCCCGGTTGGTTCGCCCAGCGCAAAAGAGTTCGCGCGTGCGACCAGCAGCTGCGACTCCGCACGCAGACGCAGCGCGGCAATCTGCATCACCGCGACATTGCCGCCGTGCGTATTCAGGATCATCAATTTGCGAACGCCGGCTCGCGCGACGCAGCGGCCGATTTCGAGCAGGCTCGCCAACAGCGTCTCGGCATTGAGGCTCAGGGTGCCCGCGAAGTTCGAGTGTTCGAGGCTGTGACCCACGGATTGGACCGGCAGCAGCAACACCCGCGCCGTTGTAAATGTCGTGGAACACAGCGCTGCCAGCAAGCCCTCGCAGATCACCGCATCGGTCGACAGCGGCAGATGCGGCCCGTGTTGTTCAATCGCAGCCACCGGCAGAATGACCACAGTGCGATCGAAGTCGAGACTGGCGAAGTCGCGGGTGGTCAGGTCACGCCACTCACGCGGTTTGTCTGCGGCAGCGGTCTTCATGGGTGATCATGGGGCATTCGCGCTAAAGTACTATGAATCCGGCAGGCCCGCCTCTGCTCCATGACCCCAGCACCGCTTCGTAATCCCGAAACCAGTCTGTCTGCGTCACTGCGCCGTGCGCGCGAAGCGATTCGCGGCCAGAGCGTGACGTTGCGCGAGTTGCTGATGCAGATTGGCGAGCAGGGCCTGCTGATTTTCTGCGCCGTGCTGGCTTTGCCATTCATGTTGCCGGTCACGATTCCGTTCATGAGCACGATCTGCGGTGTGCCCATGTTGCTGATCGGTTTTGCCGTGACCGCCAACCGGATGCCGTGGCTGCCGGACCGTGTGCTGAACCGCAGCGTGCCCGCCCAGGCGATTATCCAGGTCCTCGTACGTGCCGAGTCCATGGCGCTGCGCTTCGAGCACCTCGTGCGGCCGCGCCTGTTGGGGCTGAGTGGTTCCGCGACAATGAGTGCGCTGAACGGCATTGTGCTGCTCGGTGCGGTGGGCCTGTTGATGATGCCGCTACCGCTGATGCCATTCGCAAACACCCTGCCCGCGATCGGAATCCTGCTGCTGTGCCTGGGGATGGCGGAGCGAGATGGCGTCATGCTGCTGCTCGGCTACTTCGTCACGCTCTTGTCTACGGCCTATATTGGCGCGCTGCTCTGGCTCGTGATCTATGCCGGTGCCAACTTCGGTGAGGCCTGGGAACTGGTCAAGGGGCTATTCACTTAGCGACATTGAAAGATTGATTCACTTGAGGTTCATATGGCTTCCATCGCGCTGACAAGCATTGCGCAACCCGCATTGCCCATTCCCGGCTCAGACCCCTGGTACGTGGCGGCGAGCGACTCGGCGATCTCGGTGATGACCGATTTTCGCGAGCGTTCCTCCGTGACCGTGCTGGCGACGACGGCTATCGACGCCGCGCTCGACCACATGAAGCATACGGGTGTCCGATGCGCCTTCGCGACCGATGACGCCCGGACCATTGTCGTGGGCATGATTACCGCCTACGACATCATGGGGGTCAAACCGATGCAGCTGATGCAGGCCACCGAGATGCCGCGGGGAGAAATCACCGTCCGCGACCTGATGCAGAAGGTCAGCGACTGGCGCGTGGCGCAAATGCACGATGTGTTGCAGGCAAACGTCGGCGCGATCATGAAGATCTTCGATGACACCCGGCTGACCCATATTCCGGTCATCGAAATCACGGCGGCGGAGTCGCAGCTGCGCGGCATGTTCTCCGCCTCAAAGGTCAGGCGGGTACTGCGCCGCTAGCCGCACTGTTCGAGATCGCCGCGCGGGACTAGAATCCAGCGCTGATGCGGGTGTAGTTCAATGGTAGAACTGCAGCTTCCCAAGCTGCTAACGTGGGTTCGATTCCCATCACCCGCTCCAGTTTTCGCACCACACCAGGCTTAGGGCCCGAACACGCTCCATCCGGCTCGCTGTGCGAGTAGCTCAAGCGCCATCGACCCAAGTTGCGAGTTGCCGTTGGCGCGAAATCGCCCGACCCGTCGTAGTGGCCGCAGGTCAGCATCAGCGTACTGGTGAAAATACACGCCGAGTACATGGTCCAGGGGGTTGTGCAGATTGCCAAAAGAGCGAATGCAGTTTGCAAGCGCAGCATTTCGAAAGCCCGTCTCTGCCTCGGACCGCGCGACGGCGGGGTCGATCATCACGGACTCGTCACCTGCAACGCAGCACGCATGTCAGAAGGGTCAGGGCTGGTGCCGCAGATCGAGTGTGCACGGGTAGTCAGGATTGAATTCGGGTTGCGGCACCGCGACGCTTCCGGGCGTATAGCCGATCGACTCGAAGCGTGCGAGCTTGCGCCCTTCAGCCTCGTTCTCATTGACCGGGAAGGTCTCGAAGTTCCTGCCACCGGGATGAGCAACGTGGTATTTGCAACCGCCGACCGAGCGCTCGCGCGACGTATCGATGACATCAAACACCAAAGGTGCATTGATCGGCAGTTGCGGATTGAGGCTGGACGGATGCGACCATGCTTTGAACCGCACGCCCGCGACCTGCACGCCAGCTACGCGCGTCGGTTGCAGCGGCACGCGTCGACCGTTGCAGGCCACCACGTATCTTCCTTCTATCAGGCCACTGACGCTCAGTTGCACTCGCTCAACCGTCGCATCAACCGAACGGCTGACACCGCCGCCGGCAGGCTCCTCACCCATCACAGGCCAGGGCTCGAGCGCGGACGTCACGACGAGTGTCGCATCCCCAATCTGCGCTCGGCCGCATTCCTGGAAGCGGAATGCGAAGAACGGCTCGAACCAGCCTTCGCTGATCTCGTATCCACCCGCCTGAAGCTCACTGAGCGCATCGCGAAGGTCCTCGCGAACAAAGTAAGGCAGCATGAAATGATCATGCAGGCGCGTACCCCAGCGAATCAGCTTGCCCTCGTACGGCTTCGTCCAGAAGCGCGCAACGAAGGCGCGCAGCAGCAGCGCCTGGATCAGGTTCATGTGCGGATGCGGCGTCATCTCGAAACCGCGCATCTCGAGCAGTCCGAGGCGGCCTCGGTCCGAGTCCGGGCTGTAGAGTTTGTCGATGCAGAACTCGGCGCGATGCGTGTTCCCGGTCAGGTCGACGAGCAGATTGCGGAACAGGCGGTCGATCAACCACAGGGGCGCGGTTTCGTCTTTGGGGATCTGCTGGAACGCCAGTTCCAACGCATACAAAGACTCGTGACGAGCCTCGTCGATGCGTGGCGACTGACTCGTCGGCCCGATATAAATGCCAGCGAACAGGTATGACAGAGACGGATGGTTCTGCCAGAAGCTGATCATGCTGCGCAGCAGGTCGGGGCGCCGCAGAAAGGGACTGTCTTCAGGTCGAGCGGCGCCGAGCACAATGTGATTGCCGCCACCGGTTCCAGCCCGTCGGCCGTCGAGCAGAAACTTCTCTGCAGAGAGACGCGCCTGTCTTGCGTCTTCGTAAACCCCGAACGTGATCGCCTTGAGTTCTTCCCAGCTCGACGCCGGCTGAACGTTGACCTCGATGACGCCCGGATCGGGGGTCACACTGAAGCTCGCCAACCGCGGATCGGAGGGCGGCGTGCAGCCCTCCAGCACAACAGGCAACTTGAAATCCGCGGCGACTGACTCGATCGCTGCGATCAATTCAAGCGCCTGCTCGGCCCAGGCGACGGGCGGCAGGAACACGTACAGCACCCCGGCGCGGACCTGCGCGCACAGGGCGCCGCGGATCAGTCCGTTGGGATCGCGGCGGAAGGGTTTGTCGTCAGGCGTCCGGGCGGAAATCTGTGATTCGATTTCCGCCCGAGTCGGCAACTTGGCTGGAACCGAAAACGGGCTGCGCTCCGGCACGAACTCGAGTTTGGCGGCCTTTGGCCATGGCAGGCTGGCTAGCGGCAGCCGCAAGCCGATTGGCGAATCGCCAGTCAGCGCAATGACATGCTGGCTCTTGAACTTCCAGCGATTGCTGATCCAGCGCTCGCGCCGGTGGGAGTAGTGCAGGGGCAGCGCGTAGCCGGACGCTGCATTGAGATTGCGCTCCAGCAGTAGCTGAAGACGCTCACGTTCGGCCTGTTCGTAGACGTCGGCCGCCATGATCTCGTCGGCGAGCGGAAGTTTGCGCTCCTTCCACAAGTAGTAGGGCGTGTCTTCCCGCACTGGCAGCACATAATCGGCTGGCACGCCGAGTCGTTCGCCAACCGCTGCCAGAAACTTCTGCGGCGCATCCGCCGCCAGCTCGGCAGGTTGGGCTGGATCACTAAGAAGCGTCGGATCCTGCCAGATTGCCTCGCCGTCGCGCCGCCAGAAGTAGGGCATGGCCCAGCGCGGCAGGATCTCGCCCGGGTACCATTTGCCCTGTGTCAGCATCGGCAACCCGCCTGGTGCGAAGCGGCGCTGCAGTCGATTCGACAGATTGCGCGCCAGCGCGAGCTTGTTACCGCCCAGCGCGCCGTAGTGCCAGGTGTCATGCTGACGGTCGTCGAGTGAGACGAATGTCGGCTCGCCCCCCATCGTCAATCGAACCTGATGCTGCTCGAGATCGCGATCGACCAGCGCGCCGACCGCATCGATCGCTTCCCATGCTGTGTCACCGAAGGGCTTGGTGACGCGTGGTGCCTCGGTTACACGCACGATACTCATTTCGTGTTCGAGTGTGCCTTTCGCGGTGCTCTCGAGGGCTCCGGTTACCGGTGCGGCGCTCGACGGATTTGGCGTGCAACACAGTGGAATATGCCCTTCGCCGGCAAACATTCCAGACGTTGCATCGAGCCCAACCCATCCGGCGCCCGGCAGGTAGACCTCTGCCCAGGCATGCAGGTCGGTGAAGTCACGGTCTGTGCCCGAGGGCCCATCAAGTGATTTGACGTCAGATGCCAGCTGAATCAAATAGCCCGATGCGAACCGCGTTGCAAGCCCGACGTGGCGCAGTCCCTGGCACAGCATCCAGGTCATGTCGCGGCACGAGCCGCTGCCACGCTGCAGACTCTCTTCGCAGCTCTGCACACCGGGATCCATTCGGAGTGTGTAGCTCAGGCTCTTGTTCAGTCGCTGGTTGACGTCCACCAGAAAGTCGATGATGCCGCGAGGTGACCGGTCGAGTTCGTCGAGCCAGGCGCGCAGACCGGGTCCCGATTCCTTGATCTCCAGATACGGTGCGAGTTCTTCCTTCAACCCGCTCTCATACTCGAACGGAAAATTCTGAGCGTAGCTTTCGAGAAAGAAATCGAAGGGATTGAAGGAGCGGATTTCTGCAAGCAGATCCACTTCGATCAGGAATTCGCTAACCTTGTCCGGGAACACCACGCGCGCCAGAAAGTTTCCGAACGGATCCTGCTGCCAGTTGATGAAGTGCTTGGCCGGAGAGATTTTCAGCGAATAGGCCTTTACTGGCGTTCGCGAATGTGCAGCGGGCCGCAGGCGGATTGTTTGTGGCCCCAGCGCTACCGGTCGGTCGTAGCGGTATCGCGTGACGTGGCGCAATGCGGTCGTGATGCTCAAGGGCTGGCTCTCTTTTTGGGCTGCCGCGCTGTGTGGTCGAGTTGGCTATGACGGCACTCGCAGTGCCAGTACTATGCCTGATAGACAGATTGTGCGTTGAGCGCGTCCCTGGTCTGCGCGCAACCGGGAGCATTCCATTGTTCGGGATTCCACCGCTGAACAGCGACGTGCTGGCGATCAGCTTTGACGGCTTTGCAACGCCGTCAATCAAGTTCAACCTGCCGGAGCATGTGCATGGACGGCATGCGTTCGGCTGGGGGCTCGGCTGGTATCCGGGCGGGCGCCCCTCGGCGGTGGTCGCGAAAGATCCCGCGGCGCGTGGCACGCAGATCCTGGCCGACGCGCTGACCGACTGGTCGAGCTTTCGGTCGACGGTGTTCTTCTGCAAGGTGCTCGGCGCCGACAAGAGCTACACCCACACTGAAGCACAGCCGTTCTCGCGCAGCTTCGCGGGGCGCGACTGGCTGTTCATGCACAACGGTGATCTCGACAAACAGCAACTGGATCTGTTGCACGGACGCAAGAAGAGGTTGCTGGAACCCGTTGGCAAGACCGACTCGGAGCTCGCGTTCTGCAATCTGCTGGCACACATGCAGGAAGAAATGACGGCCCGACAGCTCTCCGCGGTCGACCCACAGATCCTGCTCAGCTGGTTCCAGAGCTTCGATGCGTTGGGCAGTGCCGATATGTGCCTGTCCGATGGACTCAGTGTCGCCTGCTTTCACGGCACTCGGTCTCCGAAGCAGCTGTGCTACGCGCGGATCCAGCCTCCTGAGAGTATGGAAGTGCAGCAGTCGTCAGCCGTTCAGGTTGCGCTAAACGACCCGCGCGACACGTACAGAACGGCGTTGATGTTCTCTACCGCACAGTTTTCCAGCACTGCATGGATGCCCATGCAAGCTGGACAACTTTTGATCGCCCGGCGCGGTGCATTGGTCTGGAACAGTCACCCCTGGAATAGCCAACAGCGGACGACACCGGTGCCGCGCGCGCCGGTCCCCTTGGATGCAACGATAGATGCAACGAAAGCGGTGGCGCCGTTCGCGGCATCGTTCATGGCAGATGCAAATCCGTCGCAGTCACAGCAGAGTCAGGCGCGTCCAATCAATGTACGCGCGGTCACCGCGACGCCAGACGGCAAGCCGCTCGCCTATCGGATGTTCCGGATCACGCACGCCAGCCACTACGAATACTCGGTCCCGGTCGAGCACAGCACGCATCTTTTCAGGCTGCAGCCGACCGACGATCCGGTGCAGGAGGTCGTGCGTTCGAGCCTGACGCTGTCGTCGATTGCGGAAGAGATCCAGTATGAGGATGTATTTGGCAACCAGGCGATCTACTGCTCGATCGAGAAACCGTACACAAAGCTTTCGGTTGAAGCGGAGAGCATCGTCAAGGTTTATGCTGCGCCGCCCGATGATCACAGTCTGTCGCGACGACAGAATTCGATCCCTCTGGTGTGGATGCCCTGGCAGCGCCAGATGATGATGCCTTACCTGCTGCCCAAGGAGCTGCCCGAGTCGCAGCTGCGCGAGCTGACGGACTACGCGATGAGCTTTGTCGAGCGCAACGACAGTCACTTGCTGCGCACGGTCGAGGACATCAACCTCAGCATCTATCGCGACTTCGCTTATCGCCCCGGCACGACCGAGCTCGGCACGACACCTTTCGATGTGTACACGTCGCGCCAGGGCGTGTGCCAGGATTTTGCCAATCTGTTCATCTGCCTCGCCCGGCTGCTCAGCATTCCGGCGCGCTATCGCATGGGTTACATCTACACGGGTGCGAATTACGCCAACAAGATCCAGTCCGACGCTTCGCACGCCTGGGGCGAGGTCTATCTGCCGTACGTCGGCTGGCGGGGTTTCGATCCGACCAACGGCTGCGCGGTTGCCCAAGATCACATTCGGGTGGCCTGCGGTCGCAACTACGGCGATGCAACACCCACCTCAGGGACGATCTATCGGGGCGGCGGAGCAGAGAAGCTCAGCATCGACGTGAAGGTCGTGGAGCTGCAGGACTCCGCCTGATCCGAAGCTGCCTGAGGGCACCCGTCACTTTTTGCGAGAGTCGTCTTCAGGCCGGAACCAAGCCTCACTCATTTGCGTATTGAGATCAGCCAGCGCGACCTGAAGCCGGTCCACCTCCGCGTGCAGGGCGGCGATGTCGAGCTTTCGGACTTCGAGATTTGTCACGGACTTGGTGACCACATACAATTTCTTGGTCAGCGCGCCCCCATTGGGAAGGCGTTCCAGACACTGCTCGATTTCCAGCAGGCAGTGGCGTATCGATCGCGGGAACTCCGCGTCCTGAAACAGGAATGCGAGCACGTCAGGTCCGCGGATGCGACGTCGTACGTACTGGCGATACATCTGATACGCGGACAGCGATTTCAGAGTGCTCATCCAGAGCGTGTTGTCGTAGCGCTGCAGGGGCTCGGCTCGCTGCAGCAGGCTTGCGACGGCAACATCAATGATTCTCGTGCACATGTCGGCTCGTTCGAGCGCCGTGCCGATGCGCAGGAAATGGAACGCGGGGCCGTGGCTCATCGTGTCGTGCAGGATCCCGCGGATCTGCTGCACTCGAGCAACGACCTCGCTGAGAATGTCGTGACGACGTCGCTGCCCGACAGCCCAGCGCAGCTGCGACCTTGCGAAGAGGTGCAGTTCATTGACGCATTGCCAGGCTTCGCTCGGCACGATGTCGCGCGTCGTGCGGAAATTCTCGCGCGCCAGCGCAACGGTGGCGATTACCGAACTCGTGCAGGACTCGTCGGTCAGCAGCCGCTTCAGTGTGTCGCGCTCCGAGGCCGCTGCGCTTCGGCTCACCGCATCGCTCAGACCCATGATCGTCATCGCCTGCGGCCAGCCAACGCCCACCGCGGGCGGCAAGTCCAGCAGCAGCTGACTGTGCACGTCGATCAGTCGAGCACTGTCTTCGGTGCGTTCCAGGTAACGCCCCGCCCAATAGACCCGCTCTGCAACGCGCGACAGCATCAGCGGCGTCTCCGCTTGGCTGCCGGCTTGGCTGCCGGCTTGGCTGCAGTTTCAACGATCCAGGTGTCTTTGCTGCCGCCTCCCTGCGAAGAGTTGACGACCAGCGAGCCGCGTCGCAGCGCCACGCGCGTCAAGCCGCCTGCGGTCACAGCCGTCGATGCGCCTTGCAGGATGAACGGTCGCAGGTCGACGTGTCGCGGTTCGAGTTTGCCTTCAACGAGGGTCGGCACGGTCGAAAGATTGAGCACCGGCTGCGCGATGTAGTTGCGCGGATTGGCCTTCACTTGCGGCGCGAACTCCTCGCGCTCCTTGCGCGTCGCGTGGCTGCCAACCAGCATTCCGTAGCCACCGGATTCGTTCGCGGGCTTTACGACCAGCTTGTCGAGGTTCGCAAGCACGTATTCCAGTTCGGTCGGATCGCTGCACAGGTGCGTCGGGACATTCGGTAAAAGCGCTTCTTCGTCGAGGTAGTAGCGGATGATCTTTGGCACGTACGCGTAGACGACTTTGTCGTCCGCGACACCCGAGCCCGGCGCGTTCGCGAGGCTGACATTGCCAGCGCGCCAGGCACGCATGATGCCGGGCACGCCAAGCAGCGAGTCAGGTTCGAAGCACTCCGGATCGAGGGACGTGTCGTTGATGCGCCGATAGATCACATCGATGCGCTCGAGACCGGTGATGCTGCGCATGTAGACGCAGTCATCATCACCGACCACCAGATCGCTGCCTTCGACGAGCTCAACTCCCATGCGCTGCGCAAGGTAGGCATGCTCGAAGTAGGCGGAGTTGTAGATTCCAGGAGTCAGCACCACCACTTCCGGCCGATCGAGCTCCCGCGGCGACAACGAGGTCAGCATCTCGAACAGCAGGGAAGGGTAGTCATCGACAGCGCGGATCGAGCTTTCGCTGAACAGCTCTGGGAACACGCGCTTCGTAATGATCCGGTTCTCGAGCATGTAAGAGACGCCGGACGGTACCCTCAGGTTGTCCTCGAGCACATAGACCGTGCCGTCCGCGTCGCGAATCAGATCCGTGCCGCAGATATTGGCCCAGACGCCGTGTGCGGGCCTGGCGCCGATTGCGGGCTTCAGGAAGTTGGTCGAGGTCGCGATGATCTCGGCCGGCACGATGCCGTCACGGATGATGCGCTGGTGGTGGTAGAGATCGTCAATGAACATGTTCAACGCTGTCAGGCGCTGAGTCAGGCCGGCGGCGACTCGATCCCATTCGTCTGCCGGAATCGTTCGCGGAATGATGTCGAATGGCCAGGCGCGATCGATGTTGCGGCCTTCGCTGTAGACCGTGAAGGTGATGCCCATCTCTACGATGGCGCGCTCGGCCGCGTCCTGCCGCGAAGCAAGTTGCTTGGGACTGAGTGAGGCGAGATAGCGGGTCAGGGCTTCGGCCGCCGGCCGCGGTTGACCCGGGGCGCGCAGCAGTTCATCGAAGGTATTGCCCGGGTCGTACTGCTTCCAGTCTATTCTCACTTGGCCACGGTACGCAGGCGCCGAAGCAGCGTCAATCCGTGGCGAAAGCTAGCGGGTCAGCGAAGCGAGCCTGGAGCGGATCAGCAGCACGTATTCGCGGCACTTGGCCGGCAGCCCGCGCAACGGTGCGGCATGCGGATCTAGCGGCGCGAAAGGCAGCAACAGCATCAGGATCGTGTACAGCAGGATCATCGCGCCACCGGTAATAAATAGCAGCACGACGGCAATGACGCGCACGAGCGTTACGTCCATGCGGGCCGTGCGCGCCAGACCCTTGCACACGCCGCTGATGATCGCGCCCTCGCTGATCTGCTCGAGCGGCGTTGCGCCGCCGGTGGATGGGGGCAGGGGCGGGTTGGGGCTGCCCGGAATCTCGACAGAGCCGATTTCTTCCAACGCCGGCGCGAGTTCGGCCATCGTGATGACGTCCTGGCCACTCTGCATCCGCTTGCGGCACTGATCGGCGATCGCCTGTTCGAGATCGAGCAGGATCTCGGCGCGATCCTCGTTGCCCAGCAGCTTTGCCGCCGCATCGGCGAGATAGTGCTTCAGCCGATCGTGAGCGTCCTGCTCAAACTGAAAGGCGTTGCGGTTCAGACTGATCTTGATGACCGGTTGCATGGCTTATAGTCCGATATCTGAAATGGTCTTGTTGATCTGGGCCCAGTACTGATTGAACGCCGCGAGTTGCGTGCGGCCCGACTTGGTCAGCCGGTAGTACTTGCGCGGTGGCCCGGCGTCGGATTCCTGCCATTCGTATTGCACGAGTTCCTCGCGGCGCAGCTTGCTCAGCAGCGGATAGAGTGTTCCCTCCTGGGTTGCGAACTCTGTCGCGGCAAGTCGCCGCAGGATCTCGGGCACGTACACGCTCTCGGTGCCGACGATCTTAAGCACCAGAAATTCGAGCAGTCCTTTGCGGATCGGTGTGAATTTGGGCTCTGGTTCGTTGTGCATGGCAGGTACCTTGTGCTAAAAAGGTACATGTTTGCCACAAGCTTGTCAACGTCGAGTCTGATGACCATGAAAACCCCGACCGCATTTCTGTTGTAGTGCGTGCTGTTTGCCGTGTCATGGCTGCTCAGCACCCCGCTCCGGCTGCTGGGTTTCAGGTCCGGACCAGGGCAACGATCAGGCTGAGCAGGGCGACGGCGCCGAGCATAATCGCGAACGCGGCCAGCCTCGCGGCGCGCACGCGATTGGCTTCCACGCGCGCAACCAGCTGCGCGTTCTGGTCTGCCAGGGTCTTGATCAGCTCCGAGGAAGCGACCATCTGCGCATGCAGTTCGGCGCTGATCGCTTCCTGGGCTTCGAGGCGCTGTTGCAAGGCTCGCAGGTCTGCGCCTAAGTCGCCAGTCGCAATCAGCGGCACGGCAGAAGCCGCGAGCGGCGGCGCTGATTTCTTGTTGACGCTATCCCAGAGCTTGCGGGCGCCGTCCGCAACCTGCGGCGCATTGCGGATCACATCGGTCCACGGTACGAGCTTGAGAACTGTCATCCATGGTATCGGCATCGTCTTTCACCCTCAGGCAACCGGCGCCTTGATGGTTCGGCGGACCACGCGCCCGATCGAAAGTCCCTGTACGAGAATCGAGAACACGACGGTGATGTAGGTTAGCGCAAGCACGGTGTCGCGCGCGACACCTACCGGCAGCGACAGCGCCAGGGCGACCGAGATGCCGCCTCGCAGTCCGCCCCAGGTCAGCACCTTCCACGAACCGTGCGGCAGGTCAAAGGTATTGCGCAGCAGGCGGGCGGGCAGGCCGACCGCCAGCAGCCGCGCGAGCAGTGTGACGACAATCGCCACCACAGCCGCCAGTATCACGTCAATGCTGAGGGCGATCAGCAGCACCTCCATGCCGATCAGCACGAACAGCACGGCGTTCAGGATTTCGTCGATCAGCTCCCAGAACATGTCGACATAGCGCCGCGTCGTATGGGACATCGCCAGTGCCCGTCCATGGTTGCCGATCATGAGACCCGCTACGACCATCGCCAGTGGCCCCGAAATGTGCAACTGGGCTGCCAGCGCGTAGCCGCCGGTGACCGCGGCGAGGGTCAGCAACACCTCGACCTGATAGCTGTCGATGCTCTTGAGCAGCGAGAAGGTCAAATAGCCCAGCCCGAAACCGAAGATCAGCCCGCCGCCTGCTTCCTGCACGAGCGCCTCCAGGCCCTGTCCGAAACTGGGCGTCACACCGCTGGTCAGCATGCCGAGCAGCAGGGAGAAGATCACGACGCCGACACCGTCGTTGAACAGCGATTCACCGGAGATGACGAGTTCCAGTTCCTTGGGCGCACCGGCGGACTTCAGAATGCCCATGACGGCGATCGGATCGGTTGGCGAGATCAGCGCGCCGAACAGCAGGCAATACAGGAGCGGTAGCTGAATGCCCATCAGCGGCAACAGCCACCACATCACCACGCCCACAATTACCGTGGAAAGCAGCGTGCCGACGACAGCGAGGCCCATCACCGGCCAGCGGTAGGTTTTGAGTTCGCTGAGGTCGATGTGCAGGGCGCCTGCGAACAGCAGCAGCGACAACATGCCTTCCATCAGCACGTCCGAAAAATCGATCGACCGCAGAAGAGATTGCTCGTACTGCAGCAGCACGGTACCTATCCCGAGCGCATTGAGACCGATCAGCGCGAGTGACAGCGCCAGCGCCGCTGCCATCACGCCGATCGCGGTAGGCAACCTGATGAACCGATGGTTCAGGTAAGCCAGTAGCGCGGTAATGACCAGACAGGTAGCGGCGATGTTCAGCATCAAGCATCTTCGGTCAAATCGCGCCGGATCGTCAGCGCTCCCGCTCCCGGAACAGTGCGTCGATGCCTACGCGAACGCCGTAGTCCGGGTTCCAGTCGTACTTCCGGTCGAAACGGACTTCGGGGCCTGCGTACCCGTACAGCCAACGGCCGTGCAGATGCCGCTTGAACAGCAGCGTAGCTGCGTAGCTGCTGACGCGGGAATCAAATTCACGTTCGCCGCCCACTGCCAGGCGCAGTGCCCAACCTTCACCGATGTCCTCCACGCGGGCCAGCGCGGTCGGTCGCATCTCGCTGATTCTCGATTTGGCGCGCGCCAGCACGAAGGCCTGGGTCCAGGCGGCAGCATCGGACCGCGTCTGCCAGTCGTAGAAGGAGCTGGAGCGCAGCAACCACGGCCCCCAAAAACGATCGATCGTGAAACCGGTCGCAACCCCAAAACCATCATCGGATTCGAAGTAAGTCTTGACGAAGGGCGCCCAGCGCCAGTTCCCTTGCAGGTGCAGCTGTGACCACCGCAGCGAAGTAAAGGTCGTGGGCCAGACTTCGGCCCGCACGCCAACGTCAAAATCGACATCGCGCAGAAAGGCGTAGCGGGCACCGATACGCAGCCGGTTCTGTCGCCGATCATCGAGCTCGGGAGAGTCGGTCAGATCGTCGGTGGTTACGAAGAGTCTCAGGCGTCGCTCGATGTTCGGCAGTGCAAGACTGACATCGAGATCCACTCGACCCGGCAGTTCGACCCCGTCCGCGCGATCGATGGCTGCGGTTTCGATGCCGATCCGGAACGGCGTCGGCTCAAACGGCAACGGAGTCTGATCCGCCTTGCTGAAACGGGAATCGAAGCGCTCGGCAACGCGCTGAGATCCCTCATAAACACGCTGCTGCATCCGATCCAGTCGCTCCCCCAGCGGCTCACGGGTCGTGCTGCCGCTCGCGGCGCAGCCGCCGAGCAACAGGGCTGACACCACCGCGACTGCTCTTTCCTTGTTGCGCATGCTGCGATGATCCGCTGATGGCACGCGACGGCGCAAGCGGCACGTGAGGATTGCGATTTGTTCGTCAAGCGGCGACAGTGTGGCAATGCGTCTGGACGTCCGCTGCCTCTTCACTGCATTGCTCGCCGTGCTGTCGTCGACGGCGTTCGCGCAACCGGACTTCGCTGACCTCGATCGCCGGATGCTGGCGCTCGTGCAGGAAGGGCGTCGCGCCGGCGTGGTCTACGGCGTCATGCATCGCGGCGAGCTCGTTGCCCTGCGTGCCCATGGATGGAGTGATCTCGAGCGCCAGCGTCCGATGCAGACGGACAGCCTGTTCCGGCTGTACTCGCAGAGCCGCGCCGTGACCGCGGCAGCGATCCTGACCCTGGTCGACGACGGGCGGTTGTCACTCGATGCGCCCGTGGCGCGTTACCTGCCGCCAATCGGCCAGATGCGCGTGGTCAGCGAACTGCGTGGTTCGAAGGTGATCGCGACAGAGCCGCAGCGTGCACCGATGACAGTGCGCCAGCTGTTCAACTACACGGCGGGTTTCGGCTACGCGGCGGACTGGCCTGAAGGGGTTGGCATCCGGCAGCGGGAAATCCTCGATCTCAACAGCACGCTCGCCGAGATGGTGGCGCGGCTCGCTCGCTATCCGTTGCTGTATCAGCCCGGCGAGCGTTGGGTCTACGGCTTTCACTCCGATGTGCTTGGCGCCATCGCCGAAGTCGTCACCGAGCAGAGCTTCGATCAGTTTCTCGATGAGTCACTGTTGCGCCCGCTCGGCATGCGTGACACATCGTTTCATGTCGCTGAGAACGAGTCGGCCAGGCTAGCCACGGTTTACGGCCCCGACGAGGAGGGCCAGCTTGCGCTGCGCGCTGCGGTGCCATCGAGCAGCTACACACGCCGCGATCGTCTGTTTTCTGCCGGCGGAGGCCTGATTTCGTCCGTACCGGATTACCTGCGCTTCGGGCAGATGCTGCTGAATGCCGGAGTGCTGGACGGCGTCCGCGTGCTGCAACCTCAGACCGTGCTTGCGATGACAACGAACGCGCTGACCGTCGCGCAGGGCGGTGAAGTCAATTGGTACCGCTATGCGCAGGATGGACTGTACCGCGGCTACGGCTGGGGGCTGGGCATCGGTGTGCGATTGCCTGATCGCGTGCACACGGCGCCGGGATCACCCGGCGATCTGGCCTGGGGCGGGCTCGCAAGCACGGCGTTCTTCATCGATCCCGAAGAGCAGATCGTCGCAGTGGCGATGAGCCAGTACCTCGGTCCCGGGATCGACGACGTCGGCTTCGCCCTGCGCGAAGGTGTCTATGCGCAGCTGCGTCCCTTGGCTCGGCTTCCAGACTGACAGCGCTACGATCAGCGCGATCAACGCCCACAGACCAAACAGAACGGACGTTGCCTGCACATAGGTTCGCCGGATGCCGGCTTCGAGCTCAGCATTCGAACCCTCGCGAGCGATGACCTGCCAGATTCGATAGAAGCCAGTCAGCGCCAAGCGAATGCCGAGCCCGCAAGCAATGACGCCAGCAAAGGCAGCAAGTTTCCAGCCGAGCCAGTGCGGCAGTGTGAGGGCACCAACAGCGATGGCAGCAGCCAGGGCCAGCAACGCGAGCATGGCAACATAGCGCAATCCACGGTCGATGGCAGCCAGCCGTAGACCCGACGGACGATTGCGCCAACGATGCGTTAGTTCCACCAGAGTCAGCCAGCCCGCGCCTGCCGCAGCGGCGATCGTTGCGAGTGCCGCACCGCCTGGCACATAGCCGTACAGCGCCAGCAGCATCGTACCGAGCGTCAACTGCAGCACCAACGCATAGCGGACATGCTGGTCGACGTCCATGACGTGGTCCATCAGGCGATTGCGTTCACCGAAAGGCATCGAGGCCGAATACGAGACGTAGCGGTATGTGCTGTTGATGACCAGCTCTGATCCGAGCCAGTAGCCGAGTACCGTAATGTGCAGCACCTCGAGCGCAAGGGCACTCATGGTCGAGCGGCGATTCCCTCGCGCCGGCTGTCCGCGCCGCCGGCAAGCGTGCCATCCGGCATCAGCATCACCGCGTGCAGCCCGGAGCCCTCACCAGCACCGCGACCCGTGCGCGGCTCGTGGCCGAGGGCGCGCAGCGCTTGCAGCAGCTGCGGATTAAAACGTGATTCTTCGATCGCAACTGTACCGCGTGCAACGACGTTCGGCAGTTCGATGGCCTGTTGCGGCGTCAGTTTCCAATCGAGCATGCCGACGATCGCCTTGGACACATACGCGATGATGGCATTGCCACCGGGCGAGCCGACCGCAAGACGAAACCGACCGTCTTCGAACACCAGCGTCGGTGACATCGACGAGCGCGGCTTCTTGCCGGGCGCGACGGCGTTCGCAATGGCCTGTCCTCGATCGTCGGTGGGACGGAACGAGAAATCGGTCAGCTGGTTGTTCAGAAAGAACCCGCCGGCCATCCGTTGCGAACCGAAGATTGATTCGACCGTTGTGGTCATCGAAACCACGTTGCCGCGCTGGTCGACTACCACGAAGTGACTCGTGCCGATGCTGAGCCCGGTTGCATCCTTGCCGCGGCGCTCGGCGCCCGGCGGATTGCCAGCCTCGACTTTGTCTATCGCCCGGTCTGACTGCACGAGCGCGGCACGGGATGCCAGATAGTCGCGGTCGAGCAGGCCTTCGATCGGCACCTTCACAAACCGGTCATCGGCGACGTACATGTCGCGGTCCGCATAGGCGAGGCGCTGCGCCTCGATGAACCGATGCCAGCCAAGCGCCGTGCCTGGCCCGGTGCTCGACATGTCGAAGTTCTCGAGCGTGCCGAGCACAGACAACACCGCGATGCCACCTGACGAGGGCGGCGTCATGCCGCAGACCACATACACGCGATACGGCCTGCACACGGGTTCGTGGACCACCGCCCGATAGGCCTTCAGATCAGCAAGATTCAGGCTGCCGGCATCTGGTGCGCGCTGCGCCGCCGCGACGATCTCGGCGGCCAATGGACCTTCGTAGAATGCGGGCGCACCGTTGTTCGCGATCAGGCGCAGCGAGTTTGCGTACGCAGGATTCTTCAGCAGACGCCCCACCGGCAGCGCCTTGCCGTCGGAGGTTGTCAGATAGGCTGCGGCATCTGGCGCGAGCGTCGTAAAACTGAGCAGGGACGAGGTGATCTCGTGCAGGCGGAGCGAGACCGCGAAACCGTTGTCCGCCAGCGCGATCGCGGGCAACCACGGTTCGTTCCAGCCGAGCCTGCCGTGATCGCGGTGCGCGCGTTCGAGCATCGCAATCAATCCGGGCACGCCGATCGAGCGGCCGGTCTTGACAGCGTCGAAGAAACGCAGCGGCTTTCCGTCAGGTCCGAGAAACATGTCTGCGGTCGCACCGGTTGGCGCAACCTCGCGGCCGTCGTAGGCGATCACATCGCCGGTTGCAGCATCGTAATGCAGCAGAAATGCGCCGCCACCGATTCCCGACGATTGCGGCTCGACGAGCCCCAGTACGGCCTGGATCGCGATCGCTGCATCGACCGCCGAGCCACCTCTGCGCAGCATCGCAACCCCGGCCTCGACGGCGAGCGGATTCGCCGCCGCGACCATGGCGCCGGCGCGCCAGTCGAGTGTCGGCTTGGCCTCGATAAAGGGCGATGAGCCGATGGTCGCGGCGCTGCGCGGCGGGCTGCCGTCGGGGGCGCTGGCGCAGGCGCTCAACAGAATTGCGGTGCCGATTAGAAGCAAGAATATTCGTCGTTGTTTCATGTTGAGAAGTTAACCGATTTGCGCTCCGCCGTGACTCCGGCAGCGGGGAGGCTGTCGTTGTTTGCATGCATTATCAAGCCGAACATGCGCGCCGAGCCTGCCCGCCCGGGGTAAGCGCTCAGTGGCAGCTATCGCCGCCTGTCGGGTGCTGATGGACCAGGGTGCCGGTGCAGCGGCGGGCAATGTCGTCGGGCCATCGCGGTCGGCGATAGAACTTTGCCGCCTCGTGGCTAAGGTAGAATCCCGGCAGGATTCCTAAACTTCCCGGAAAATCAATATGAAAAGCCGAGCCTGGTCCACCATTGTCTGCTTGGCATTGGTTGGAAACTCAATGCTGCCCTTTGCGCAGGCGGAGGTCATCGGCACTGCGACCGCAATCGCGGGTGAGTCGACCCGTGGCGCGCAGATCGATCGTGTGCGGGCGTCACTTGATCGGGCTGAAGTGCGCGCGCGCCTCACGGATCTCGGTGTCGATCGCACTGCGCTGGACTCGCGCATCGCGTCGCTGACCGATGCCGAGCTCGGTGTGCTCGCGCGGCGTCTCGATGCGGAGCCGGCCGGTGGCATCCTTGCGGTGCTCGGCATCGTGCTCGTGGTGCTGCTCGTGCTCGAGTACACCGGCACGATCGACATCTTCAAGCGCGTTCCCTGACGGCGCGGCCGCTAGTCTGGCTGGCGTTGCTCGCGGCCGTCGCGGGTTGCGTCAGCGCGCCGTCGTTGCGGGGTCCGGCTATCGAGCTCGGCGCCGTGCCGTTCTTTCCGCAGGCTGAGTACCAGTGCGGTCCGGCAGCACTTGCGACTGTACTCGTGCATGCGGGTCGGGACGTAACGCCCGACATGTTGGCGCCGCAGGTGTATCTCCCCGGAAGGCAAGGCAGCCTGCAGCTGGAATTGATCGCTGCGACGCGCCGCCAGGACCTGTTGCCCTACCTGCTGGATGAGTCGATCGATGCGATCGTGGCCTCGCTGCGGGCAGGCGACCCGGTCCTCGTGTTGCAGAATCTCGGCGTTCCGAGCCTGCCGACCTGGCACTACGCGGTTGTCGTCGGCATCGACCCGGATCGCAAACGCGTCGTGCTGCGCTCAGGCACGGAACGTCGCTACTCGATGCGACTCGGGCGTTTCACGCAGAGCTGGGATTGGGGAGGACGATGGGCATTGGTGCCGGTTGAGCCCGGCGCGCCCCCTGAATGGGCGCAGCCGGAACGATTTCTCAGCGCGGCGGCTGGCCTTGAAGAGATCGGTCGCCTGGCACCTGCCGAAAGCGCCTATCGCGCGGCCGTTGCACGCTGGCCCGAGGCCCACCTCGCCTGGCTCGGACTGGGCACGGTCGCGTATCGACGCGGCGATCGCCAGAGTGCGGTGCGCGAATGGCGGCGCGCGGCGCATCTGGCGCCTGAGTCTGTCGCCACGCTGAACAATCTGGCTACCGTCTACGCAGAACTCGGATGCAAGGCGCTGGCGCGGAAGACCGCTGAGCGTGCCGTTGCAGCTGCGGCGGACGGACCATTGGCCGCTGCGGCCAGTCACACGCTCGAAGCGGTGCTCACGGAGCCTGAGGGGCAGTGCGGCATCAACTAGTTCATTGCGTTATGTCGCGCGTGGGCGCGAATTGCCGCGTCTGGCGAGTAGACGGGCGCCTTGCCACATCACATGGCCTCAGCCAACATTTGATGCCTTGAGGACCCGGTGATCGAGGCGTGAAACATGAACAGATTTCTGATCAGCTCCGGTTCGCGGTTCGAAGCAGAGATGAGCTACAGCCGCGCAGTCGTGCAGGACGACTGGGTCTTCGTTTCCGGAACGACTGGCTTTGTCTACGTGGCCATGACGATTGCGGACGGCGTGGTCGAACAGACAGAGCAGTACTCGAGCGAGGTCGTGTTCAGAACGGGAGCGTTCTTCTGTTTCGAGAAGGTGTTGTAGTTCATGCCGTAGCCAGCTTGGGCATCTGCGGGTCTTGCGGCTGTCCGACCCCCCAACGGCTGCGGCGGCCGCGTCCCGTCAGACCGTAATCGCCAAGCCCCGATAGATCCGTGCCCGGTAGCGGCTCTCCTCAGCTTCGACGATCGGCGCGGCCGCCAGCAGCACGGCGTGCGCGAATCGGCCGTACTCCTCAGCCTGTTCGACGGCATCGCGCGGCTCTTCGCTGCGCATGCGTCGCGTCAGGTTGACCTGGTTGACAGGCACCGCTGTGGGCAGGCGTTCGTTCTCGACTCCGAGCGTGGCAGTGAATGCGTGCAGCGTGGTCTTGACGAAGTTTGCCATTGCGAACTGCGGCAGAGTGCCGCCGACCGGCACGTCGGGCGACACTAGGATCAGTCGCGCCTTGCGGAACAGCGACACTTTGCGCGCAACCCTGAAGTGATGTGTCAGGTTGCTCTCGACCAGATCCGAGAATCCAGCCGCATCCAGATGCCCCTTGCCTTCAACGCCGAGCAAGGCCTTTGGCAGCGGCGCGAACGGCGTCGAGATCACTGCTGCGGGTACGTGCCCGGCGTCGACGGCTTCGTCCATACGTGCTTCGAGCGCATCGCCGACGGTCAGGTAGATCATCCGATCATGGCCGAGCGCGCGACCCATTGCTTCGCGGATCGCTTCACCCGCCGCGGCGGTTCGGGTCAGCGTGACGATGCTGCCAACGTGACCCTCTGCAAGAAACAGCCGAGCCACCGCGGCCAGCGGCTCGGTCATGTGTTCGCCGATCAACCAGATCGTCTCGCCTTCCATGCGTCGTACACGTTCGGGTTTCGCCCGTCCGAACAGTTCGCGCTCGGTGATGGTCCGTTCCTGATGCAGGCCACCTGAAGGTTCGAAGGTTTCGCCGGAGATCGCGCGATCTGCCATGAAGAATACGGTGGCCAGCGCGACATCCGTTTCGGTCGGCATGCGCTGCAGGTGCAGCATGCCAAGCACGCTGGTGCGGATGCGTTCGGCGTCGTCGTTGATCTGGTCGACGTTGATGAACGGCTCCGGCGGCTCCGGAAGCGACAGCACCCACTGCTCGGCATGCGCGTGAAGTTTCTCGTCGAGCAGGATGCAGCCGCTGCGAAGCCGTGCGATGAGCCTTGAGGCCATCGGGCGCGTCATCACGAATTGCAGCGACGAGTAGGTGGCCTCGTCGGTGCCGTGTACTTCCTTCTTCAGCCTCGTGCCTAGAGCACGCAGCGTGTCGGGCGTGCCTTCGCTCTGCAGCAGGCCGATGTCGTTTAGCGCCAGCGCTTCGAGTACCGTTTCGAACGATACCTCCGTGTCGAGGGTCTTCAGTACGGCATCGTGAATCTGGTTGAGCCGCTTGTTCTCGAGAATCAGCTTGGCGCGGCGGTCGAACAGACCGGCCTTGCCGTCCTTGCCCTTCAGGCGCTGGCCCTCGACCGGCCCTGGCGCGATCGCGTTGATCTGGACCTCAGGCCCCACGAAGCGGGCGAGGTTTTCAACCAGCGCACGCTGCCCGGCTTTCGATACCGCGTAGTCCGAGCGGTTCGGGTACGGCACGGCGATGTACTTCTCGCCACCGAAATACGAACTGACATTCAGAATGTAGCCCGAGCCCTGCTTCTTCATCAGCGGCACGATCTTCTCGATCAGCGAGTAGTTCGACACGAGGTTCGCATGCAACGTCTGCCGCCAGGTCTCGACCGGCAGATCGACGGCCATCTGTTCGGCACCCGCGACGCCTGCGTTGTTGATCAGATAGTCGATGCGTCCGAAAGCCTTCAGAGTTACATCGACCGAGCGGGCCAGCGCCGATTCGTCAGCGACGTCCACGTCGGCCAGCATCAGCACGCGGTCCTGCGGGCGGTTGTAGCCGATCTCCTCGAGCTCTCGGACGATCAGATCGCGCATGCCGCGCAACTGACTCTCGCGCCGCGCGGTCAGCATGACTCGTGCGCCTGCGATTGCGAGCAGGCGCGCGAGCTCGCCACCGATGCCCGCTGAGCCTCCGGTGATCAGCACGCACTTGCCGAGGTGCAGGCCCATCAGGGATTCGATCCAGCCGAAATTGGGACGCGTCGATCCGGTGGCATCGACGATGGCGCTCGGCATGTACAGGTTCACCTGCGGCACGCGCCGCTGGGTGTACAGCAGTCGAGCAGCCTGGCTCGCTGCAAACACCAGGCCGTTCTCTTCGGCGTTGGTCCAGCGCAGGATCTGGTTCGACCATTCTGCGACCGGCCGGTCGCCGGAGGCGGCGCGGCTCTCGCACTCATCGCGCCAGACCCGCACCAGCTCCTCGATGCCGGCGCGCAGGATGTCGGCATAGGCATTGCCGGCGGCGTCACTGCCATTGGACATGAACAGGGTTCGCGGATTGCTTCCACGGGGTGCGAACTTGTGCCAGACGCGTGACAACTCACGTGCGATGGAAATCGCGCCGGTCAGTTCCGCACCGAGAAATGTATCGACATCCGTATCGGAGGCTTCGCTGAGCGGTGTCTGGAAGCGCCAGGCGCCATAAGCCGGCAGCACGATCGCGCCGTGCAGCCCCTGGCCCGGTCGAAGCCGACCAAGCAGCGCGCTCAGCGTGTCGGCGCGCGAGCGATCGAACAGCACCGCATCGATGCGCTGGTCGGCTGCATGGTCCTGCAGCGCGGCGCGTGCAGCCTGTACGCCTTCCTCAGAACCCAGACCGAGCAGCACATGGGCGCCGCAATTGGACTGGATGCGGGCAATGGCCAGTGCGTCCGAGACCTGATCGCCGGCCGCGACCAGAATCGTCGAACCGGTGCCATCGACTGTGCGCAGCTCGGGCCGCGAAACCCAGGTCGAGCGCGACTCCTGCCAGATCTGCATGCCGTGCGTGACTTCGAAACCATGTGCGCTGAAGGCGCGCGACTCTTCGCTGCCGAGAAAAACGATCGTGTTGGCAACGTCGGCAACGCTCGGGAGCTCTTGCGTTGGTGGCGCCCCATCGACCGACTGCGCCAGCGCCATGGCGCCGAGGAATTCCTTGGCGGTGGTGCCCGCCGCGGACTTGCGCAATTTGTCCATCGCACCGAACACGGTGCGGATGCGCTCGCTCTCGATCGGTCCTGGATAAACGGTGTTGACGCGCACGCCGCGGGGCCCCAGCTGCAGCGCAAGCTGGCGCGAGAACGCATTCATCGCCGCCTTGGGCACGACATAGGCCGCGCGTCCGAAATAGCGCGTGCGCGAGAAGATCGTCGAGACGTTGATGATGCTGGCGCCCGGCTGCAGGTGGGGCGAGGCTGCCCGGACCATGTTCCAGGTCAGGCCGAGCAGATTGCCGGCGGCATCGCGCACCGTTTCGGTGTCGGTCGAGCCCGCGGCGCGTAGATCCTCGAGTTCGTCGCGCGAAATCGGCAAGTGCTCGATGACCTGCTTCGGTCCGGCAGAGCCTGCGTTGTTGACGAGCACGTCAATGCGACCATAAACCTTGATCGCCGCGTCGACACCGCTGCGCGCCTGGCCCGGATCGGATGCGTCGATTGCGACGACCAATGCGCGCGCGGGCGGCGCGCCGGTCCGGCGCAACAGCAGCTGGCGCATTGCGTCGAGCTTGTCGCGGTTGCGACCGACCATGACGACCGAAGCACCTTCCTCGAGGTAGCGCTGCACGATGGTCTCGCCGATGTTGCCGGCGGCTCCCGTGATCAGCGCAACCTTGCCGATCAACCGGCCTGGCCTAAGCCCGCTGGTGGCCGCTCGGCGTCGGTCCGAACCTGTCAGGCGGCGATCGAGCGCCGTGGCCGTCGGTGCAGATTTGCGTTCGCGGGCCGGACTCTTTGCTGGGCGCTTCTTGCTCAAGACCTGGCTCCCCATTCCTGGAAAAGTTCATCGCGGGTTCGGATGCCGGTACGGGGCAGGGCATGGTTGACGACATAGTTCGCGCCAGCGTGAGTGTTGTCCCACATTGACT
>Ga0335394_10000219_pt1 | contig 58801 bp, 50 predicted proteins | sample MAT03_FD_205741 | JGI IMG/M metagenome (GOLD analysis project Ga0335394, IMG submission 205741) | Freshwater microbial communities from Lake Fryxell liftoff mats and glacier meltwater in Antarctica - MAT-03 (spades assembly) (version 2) ... | reverse complement strand
GCCGAAAAGTCGGGTTCCTGTTCGTTGAGGACGTTGCGCAATTCATCAGCCGACATGGGTCGCAGACTTTCGCCGTTGCGCATCAATGCAACGCCTTCAAAATTGAGCGGAATTGCCACCGGACGGCCTCGGACATCGAAGATGACCACTCGTTTTCCGTCCTCAAACTCTTCTGTGATCCGCACTACCATGCCATGGTATCTGTAAATGGCATCTTCCATTGCACCGAGGTTGCCTTGCTCCCAAATGGTGCCCACTACCGCATGCGGATATGCATCTGACATGCCCAACACCAAATGGCCGCCACCCATATTGGCTAGCGCTGCTACTTAGCCAAGCACGCACTTCCTGCGTTCCGACGGTTCGCTGTGGCTACCGCCTTTGAATGCGAAGTTCCGTGTAGCCGCCTTGAACTCTACGCGGTCCTCGGACTCTTTCAGGTATTTCAGTTCCTGGATGGTCATCCTACACCGTTTTGGATCATTTTCTCTTGGTCCAATTTACCGCCTGCGATGCGGGCTTCTGTGAAGAGCTGCAGCAGGGCTTCGCGCTTGTCGGCAGCAACTGTGTGGGAGCGGAGGTCGAGGGTGTCGGGTTGTTCAATACGGACCATCGGCTGTGAAAGTAGGAAGCTTGTCGTTCTGGTAGGATGACCCAAACAAAAAGCCCCCGACCTTTCGGCCAGGGGCTTTTCTGTTCAACTGTAAGATCAGCTTACATCATGCCACCCATGCCGCCCATGTCGCCACCGTGGCTATGGCCTGCTTTCTCTTCCTTCTCGTCGCTGATCACACACTCGGTGGTGAGCAACATGCTGGCGATCGACGCTGCATTCTCAAGTGCAACGCGGGTCACCTTGGTAGGGTCGATGACACCGGCTGCGAGCAGGTTCTCATACACCTCGGTGCGGGCATTGAAGCCGAAGTCGGCCTTACCGTCGCGCACTTTCTGCACTACGATGCTACCCTCCAAACCGGCATTGGCCACGATCTGGCGCAGTGGCTCTTCGAGCGCACGACGAACGATGGCCATACCCGTGGTCTCATCGGCGTTGAGACCTTCCATCTTGTCGAGCACTTTCTGTGCACGGATGTAGGCCACTCCACCACCCGGAACAATGCCTTCCTCAACCGCTGCACGGGTCGCGTGCAAGGCATCATCAACACGGTCCTTCTTTTCTTTCATCTCCACTTCCGTGGCAGCTCCGATGTAGAGAACGGCAACACCGCCGGCCAATTTGGCCAAACGCTCTTGCAACTTCTCCTTGTCGTAGTCGCTCGTTGTGGATTCGATCTGCGCTTTGATCTGGTTCACACGACCGACGATATCAGCCTTCTTGCCGGCGCCGTTCACAATGGTCGTGTTGTCCTTGTCGATGCTGATCTTCTCTGCGGTACCGAGCATGGTCAGATCGGCGTTCTCCAATTTGAAGCCACGCTCCTCGCTGATCACTTGACCACCGGTAAGGATCGCGAGATCCTCCAACATCGCCTTGCGACGGTCACCGAAACCAGGTGCTTTCACAGCACACACTTTCAAGGCGCCACGGATCTTGTTCACCACCAATGTGGCAAGTGCTTCACCGTCCACGTCTTCGCTGATGATCAACAGGGGCTTGCCGGTCTGCGCGCTCTTTTCCAACACAGGAAGAAGCTCCTTCATGTTGCTGATCTTCTTGTCGTAGATCAGGATGTATGCCCCCTCCAGTTCAACGGTCATTTTCTCCGCGTTGGTCACGAAGTACGGGCTGAGGTAGCCGCGATCGAACTGCATCCCTTCCACCACTTCAACAGTGGTATCTGTGCCTTTCGCCTCTTCAACGGTGATCACACCTTCTTTCTTCACCTTGGCCATGGCCTCGGCGATCAGGCTACCGATCGTGTCGTCGTTGTTGGCGCTGATCGAAGCGACCTGCTTGATCTTGGCGTTGTCGTCGCCAACGCTCTTGCTCATTTTCTTCAGGTCGGCGACCACGGCGGTCACGGCCTTGTCGATACCACGCTTCAGGTCCATCGGATTCGCACCTGCTGCCACGTTCTTCAGGCCGGCGGTCACGATCGCCTGTGCAAGCACGGTAGCGGTCGTCGTACCATCACCGGCGATATCAGCGGTCTTGCTGGCCACTTCCTTCAGCATCTGGGCGCCCATGTTCTCCACAGGGTCCCTCAGCTCGATCTCCTTGGCGACGGTCACTCCGTCCTTGGTCACTTGTGGTGCACCGAATTTCTTGTCGATGATCACGTTGCGGCCTTTGGGGCCGAGGGTCACCTTCACGGCGTTCGCGAGGTGATCGACACCACGCTTCAAACGATCGCGGGCATCTACTTCAAATTGGATGTTCTTTGCTGCCATTTTCTTGCTGGGGGCGATGCATGCATCGCCCATTTGTTGGTTGGGGCGCGAGATCTCGCGCTCGTTGGGTTTCTGGACGTGGCGCGAGATCTCGCGCCCTTTGCGTGTCGGGGCGATGCATGCATCGCCCTTGCCACTTAGGTGGGCCGATCATGATCGGCCCTTACGAACTGAGCTTGCGCTCAGTTCAGGATCGCGTAGATATCGCTTTCGCGCATGATCATGTACTCCTTGCCATCCAAGGTGAGCTCCGTACCACTGTATTTTCCGTACAGGATCTCGTCGCCCGCCTTAACGCTCAAAGGGGTCACTTTGCCATCGTCGGCGACACGTCCGGTGCCAACAGCAATGATCTTTCCGCGCTGGGGCTTCTCCTTGGCGGTGTCGGGGATGATGATGCCACCCTTCGTGGTGGTTTCTGCCTCTGCTGCTTCAACAAGCACGCGGTCGGCCAGTGGTTTTACTTTGTTTGCCATGGTTCTTTGTTCGATAGTGATTTGGTCGTCTGTCGACGTGCCCGCTTCGTCAATCCGTATGCCATTCGATCCAGCAGTGCTGATACCTGCCAAGTTTGCCGAGGGCCAAGGGTTATGAACAACTAGGCTGTCAGGACGCTGCCATCCTGACAAAGACAAGCCTCCGGGATCCGAACGTGGGTTGCCTTGAGGATATGCATTTCGGAGCCTTTGGAAAAGTCCATGCGAAACCAGACGGGACTCGGCCGACCCGGATATTTCCTTCAGGAAGGGAATGAAAAGTAGGAAGCCTTACTGGCCGTCTTCCTCCGGAGCAGGAGGTAGGTCATCAACCGGAGCTTGCTCCAAGACCGGGCTATCCAGATCGTCCATAGCAGCGGTCGCCGTGCCTTGCAGGGCGGTAGATACCAAGCACAGGACCATGAGAGCACCGGCAAGTGTCCAAGTCCCTTTCTCCAAAAAGTCGGAAGTGCGTTGAACGCCGCCGATCTGCTGGGCACCGGTGAAACCCGCTGCCAGCCCACCGCCTTTAGGGTTCTGAGCCAATACAACAAGGGCCAAAAGGCCACAAACGATCAAGATGATAATGGAGATGGCGACCATGGTCTAGCGGTTCAATTGACCCTCAAGCTCTTTTGCAAGGGCCGCAAAGTAAGCGCTTTTTACTGGATATTTGATCGCCAACCGATGGTACGCGTCGATCGCCTTGGGTAGGTTGCCCTGTTTGGTGTAGACCCGTGCCAGCGTTTCCGTTACCAGTCCAGTGGTATCGTCCAGGCTGCGCTTGGCCGCTTGTTGCGGCGTGTAGAAGGCAACCTTGGTCGGAGCAGCCGGGTTTTGCTGTTGGATGAACCGATCGATCAGGTCCTTGGTGCCGATGGGCTCTTTCGGAAGTACCGCTGGCACTGTGGCTTCGGCCTTCAGTTCCTTGGTTCCCGCTCCATGCTCTTCAAAGCGTTGTTCAGATAATGCGGAAACAGGGGTGACTTTATCCACAGTTACAGCTTGGTCCAGTTCCAACCAATCAGTGAAGCGCAATCTGGTGGTCTTTGGATCCAATCGAGGACGTCCTGCCTCAATTGCCTGTTCCTTTTCAGCGAAAGGTTTGGTTCCCTCTTCCTCCGGATCATCTATTTCCGTTGGTGGCTGGTCCAATCCAGTGCGATCACTATTGCCTTCCCCCGAACCACCGGAGAGCCCACTGTCAGGCTGCATCGGCGCTGTGGTATCCCACGTCAGGTCGTAGGCGCTGGCCATGGCCGCCTCCATGATCTGCAATTCCAAGGGGTCCGGTGCGGAGGGGTCCGGGTCCGGAATTTCCTGCACCGGGACTGGATCAGGTACGGGAACCGAAAGCTCCGGTGTGGCCTCGATGTCGCGGGGAAGAAGTTCGGTCGTTGGCTCGTCCCTCTTCCCGTCCAGAGAGAACGGATCATCCTTTCTGACCACCACCAGTGGTACTCGTTCTTCTAGCCCCGTTTTCGCAACAAGGTCGAACAATACACGGCGTGAAGGAACATGGACGGCGGCCGTGTGCAGCGTTTCTTCCGATCGTACGTCCCCTGCCTTTTGTTCGCCAACGCTTCGTAGCAATTGGGCACCGGCGAACCAGGGGTATTGCTCCGCCAAGGCATGCAGGTCCTTCAGGTCCCCACGTGCCACATGCTCGGGCTCGGCAACCAGCCGTGTCAATCGTTCGCGTTCCAATTCGAGGGGAAATTAAACCAATTCCAAATACCGTTCTACCAATTTCCCAAGGTGCGGTCGAATATATCCTGGGCCAATTGTTTGCCGATCTCGCGTACCAGCCGTTCTTCCACGGTAACAAGGTCCTGCGAGCTGTCGTAATCCGAGAATCGGCTCACACTGAATTCAAGGTTCTTCTGCGTGTCAAGGGTATTGATGTAGGTCACCGCTACGGTGATGGTCAATCGATTCAATGCGGCCGTTTCATTGGCTTGTATGTTCACCGGTTGCACGTCATACCCGGTCAAGGAACCACTGTATTGAACATCGGCTTGGCTGTTCTTCAGCTTCAGTGGGGTCTGGGCCAACAAGAGGTCCCGCAAGCTTTCGGTGAAGACCTGGGCGTTAACGGTCGTTGCAAGGGGGGCACGGGCTTCGAAAAGTTCAACACTCATGGTGCGCGCTTCCCCCACATCGCCTCCGGTGAAGGAATAGTTCACCCGGCAAGATGCCAAAAGGGCAAGAAGCAGTATGGGAGTTATGGTCCTCACAGGAACGAATGGAATAGGTTGAAGAATTTGCCGGTCAAGGCTTACGGGATCCCATATTCCTTGATCTTCCGATACAGGGTGCGCTCACTGATCCCCAGCTCCTCCGCTGCATTCTTCCGCTTGTTGCGGTGTTTGGTCAAGGCCTTGCGGATCATCTCTTTTTCCTTCTCCTCCAGGCTCAGGCTTTCTTCAACTTCGGTATGGTCCACGTCCTCGTCATCACTGTGCTTTGGCAATATGCTTACAGTGCCTTGTGGAGATCGAGGGGATGTCGGGTAGTACTCTTCCCGGTATCCAGCGGGTAGGGCGGTCGGAAGGGGTTGGCCACCGCTCAAGGCTTGCACTTGGGCCTTCAATGCATTCAGGTCGCTCTTCATGTCGAAGAGGAACTTGAAGATCAATTCCCGTTCGTTGATCGCGTTGCTTTCCTTCCCGTTGCTCCCACCCAACGCGACCAATGCGGTGCTCTGTTCGGGCAGGTATTGCCGAAGTGTTTTGGCATCCACCTCACGTTCCTGTTCGATCACGCTCATCTGCTCCACGATGTTGCGCAACTGCCGCACGTTGCCCGGCCAACGATAGGCGGTAAGCAGTTCCATGGCCTCTTGGTCCAAGACCAATGGAGGGGCCTTGTAACGGGTCGCGGCCTCTTGTGCGAAATAGCGGAAAAGGAGATGGATGTCCTCTGGCCGCTCACGCAACGCAGGCACTTGGATCGGAACAGTGTTCAACCGATAGTACAGGTCTTCGCGAAAGGTGCCGCGTTGCACGGCCTGTAGCATCTGCACATTGGTTGCGGCCACCACACGGACATTGGTCTTCTGGGCCTTGCTACTACCCACGCGTATGAATTCACCGGTCTCCAATACGCGGAGCAACCGCACTTGGGTGGTCAAGGGCAACTCACCTACTTCGTCCAGGAAGATCGTTCCCCCGTTGGCCACCTCGAAATAGCCCTTCCGCGCCTCATGCGCACCGGTGAAGGACCCTTTCTCGTGCCCGAACAATTCGCTGTCGATCGTGCCTTCCGGTATCGCCCCGCAATTCACCGCGATGTACGGACCATGTTTTCGCGCACTGTAGGCATGCACGATCTGTGGCATGGCTTCTTTTCCACTACCGCTTTCCCCACTGATCAATACGCTTAGATCGGTAGGGGCCACTTGTGCCGCTATTTCCACTGCCCGGTCCAAAAGGGGTGATGTCCCGATGATCCCGAACCGCTGTTTGATAGGTTGTACTTTCATGCTTCCACCGCTTCCTGCTTTACACCCTTGGCGACCATCTCCAACACTTCCCCTTTCAAGGAACCTGCCGTGCTGCTTTCGATCCGGACGCGGATCACATCACCGGGGTCCAATTCATAGCCGTTGGCAAGGGTCGATGGACTCGTTAGTTCCGCAGAAGAGCCATCATTCGCTGTTCCAATGGACACCAAGTGACCCGCCTTTGAACAACGATCCACGATCACTACCGCATTCTGGGTATTGCGCCCGAACATATGGTCCGAACTTCTTTTGCTAACTCCCTCGATCAGCACTTCATGTACCTGCCCAACATGGCTCGCCATCCGTTTTGCTGAACTTTTCTTCTGTGTCTCAATGATCTCGGCGAGCCTTCTGCCTTTTACATCTTCGGGCACATCGTCTTCGTATTTCCGCGCCGCCAAGGTCTTCGGCCGTTCGCTGTACTTGAACATGAAGGCCATTCCATAGCCGACCTGTTCCATCAACGATACAGTGTCCTTGTGGTCTTCTTCCGTTTCACCGGAGAACCCCGCGATGATGTCCGTGCTGATAGCACAATCCGGCATGATCCGGCGGATGCTCGCAATGCGTTCCAGATACCAAGCACGGTCATAACCCCGGTTCATGCGTTGTAGGACCGAACTGCTACCGCTTTGCACCGGCAAATGGATGTACTTGCAGATGTTGCCGTACTTGGCCATTACGTGCAGCACTTTGTCCGTCATGTCCTTCGGATGGCTGGTACTGTATCGGATCCGAAGCGTGGGGCAGGCCAATGCGACCATTTCCAGCAGATCGGCGAAATCGGTTGTTGTAGTAGGTCGACCCAATGGGTCGACGCTACGGGTGCCACGGGTGTCGGCATTGTTTGATCGTCTGATCGTCTGATCGTCTGATCGGTATTTGTACGAATCCACATTCTGACCCAACAGCGTTACTTCCCTGTATCCTTTCGCTGCCAGGTCCTTGCACTCTTCAACGATCGTAAAGGGGTCTCGGCTCCGCTCTCTTCCACGGGTGAAGGGAACCACACAGAACGCGCACATATTGTCGCAACCACGCATGATCGTTACGAACGCCGTTACCCCATTGCTGTTCAACCGCACCGGGATCACCTCACCATAGGTCTCTTCACGGCTCAGCAACACGTTCACCGCTTTTTGACCCGTGCCCACCTTTTCCAATAGGTCCGGTAGCGTGCGGTAGGCATCAGGACCTACAACAAGATCCACCACTTTCTTCTTCTCCAGCAGGTCTTCGCGCATGCGTTCGGCCATGCAACCCAACACACCCACCTTCAGCCCTTTCTTGCGGGCCTTCAGGTTGTTCATCTCATTGATCCGCTGTAGCACGGTGTATTCCGCCTTTTCCCTGATGCTGCACGTGTTCAGCAACACCAGGTCGGCATCTTCAGCCGTTTGTGCCGTGGTATACCCGTCCTTCGCCAAAATGCTCGCAACGATCTCGCTGTCGCTGAAATTCATAGCGCACCCGTAGCTCTCGATATAGACTTTCTTGCTCACCTTCTTACTGAATGGGCCGCAAAGGTACCCGATCCGCAGGTCGAACGATCGTTTTGTGTGACAAGGTGGCAGGTTCTTGGCCCAGTATCTCCATGGTCAACCGATCTGCGTGGTGCGGTGAGTCCGACATTCACTCCAAAAGAGAACACCCCGGCCCACATCAAAGTGAAGCCGGGGTGCAGCTTGGTCTATGCTTTACCCTCTAGAACTTGAAGGTCAAGCCCCCACTCAAGTAGGTTATGCCATGGCCCACTTCTGCGAAAACGCCGAAGTTCGGGGAGAACAAGTACCGGGCACCAACATAGACGTGGTGCCTGAACGGGTTGTTCACCACAGAACCCAAGGCGGTCGCTTGTTGGGTCTCATTGGAGGTGTAACTGTCCGACACTCGAACACTTGCACCCATCATAACACCGGCGTAGGTGTCCAATTTATCATTGTTGTGCCATTCATTCCAATGGTAGTTCCCGCGGACCCCAAAAAGTAAATTGGTGCTACGGTAGGTCCCGGTGGAATAACCGTTGAAAATGTTGGCATAACGGTAGGAGGACTGCACCGTATTGAAGCCCACCAATCCACCGATGCCCAGTGTGCCGGGGCCGATATCAGCAACGCCTACGTCCATTGCCACAAGGAAAGTTGGAATAACGCCAACCCGGGTGTAGTAGGAGCCCAGCCCATAGCCGCCGCCGATACCAAAACCCAAGTTGATGGCTTTTGTACCTTTTTCAAAGGATTGCGCATGGGTGTGCGTGGTTGCCATGCCTGCTGCGATCACGAGAACGGCAGCGAAGTAGTTGATGGTTTTCATATGGTTGCGTTGATCGTGATGGTTCTCCGGCCGGGGTATGTGTTCAGTGGTCTGGTCGTTTTCCAGTATACCACGATAAGTTTGGAGGTATCCTGGAATGCTATGCGTTCTATAAAGCTGCTGCATCTTCCAAGGACTGGTCAAAGTCGTTCGTAGTTCTTTAAGTTGTCGATCACCACCGCGAAATTAGGAAACTACCTTATTCCGAGAACTAATTCATCACATATTCCGCTCACTTAGCGTAAGAAAAGATCGGGTTCCTTTTAATACGGTTCTCCCGCAAGTGGCAAAAGTTGACCATGCCGGCGGCAAAAGTGTTTTACTGATCAATGTTATACCGGTCTGCCAAGAGTGGGTGCTATGCGCGGCCGGGTATATCATGACCTCCTGCACCGAAATGCTGAATAGACCTTGCGACCGTATAGTGAACAACTCCAACTCCGCCACAACCGCCTTTGGCCTACAAGTAGTTGGAGCGCCAGTGATATGCTCTCTGGATAAGATGGAGCAGTCCCCAGTTGATACCTATCGATCCGGCCAGCTACGCATGGCGGGGTTGTTAAGTGCTCGGGAACTACTCCGAGTCCGAAAACTCCAAACTCACCGCATTGATGCAATACCGCAATCCCGTTGGCGCAGGCCCATCGTCGAAGACGTGGCCGAGGTGCGCACCACAACGTGCGCAGATCACCTCATCGCGCACCATGCCAGCGCTGCGATCCGCTTGGTCCGCTACACGTTCCTTGTCCAGTGGCTGGTAGAAGCTCGGCCAACCCGTGCCGCTCTCGAATTTGGTGTGCGGGTCGAACAACGCATACCCGCAAACGGCACAGCGGTATTCGCCGTCCTTGCCCGCATTTTCGAATTTCCCGGTGAACGGACGTTCGGTACCTTTTTCAAAAGCCACCGAGTACAGATCCGCCGGTAGGATCTTTTTCCATTCCTCCAACGGGACTTCCAATTTCTTCGTGTCCGTAACGGAGTAGTATGGATTCTTGGTGGTCATATCCTGTGCTTGGGTTTCGGTCAAATGGCCTTGCCCGGTGCTGTTGCCGCAACCCAGCAGGAACAAGGATGCCGATATCGCGATGGTCGTGAGCTTTTGCATATCCATTGGTCGGTAGGTTTGGTCGTTTGGTCCTATCCTGACAATTGCTCAATGTACGATGCGTCAATGTTCTTGGATCGGTGGCCACCAATTTCTCAATTTCGGGGGTTACGTCTTGGTTGCTGGCTTTTGGCCGCTGGCCACATGTTCTTCGAGGTACCCGAAGGACAAATCTCCTTGTAACGGACAGCTAATAGCCAGCAGCCAAAAGCTAGCAGCCAATAGCCAGTTCAAGCTATCAAGTTGGATGAAAGGCTGCGAAGGTTGAACGGTAGCCAACTTTCAACCCCTCAACTTTCTTCAACTTCCCAACCCTCAGCGAATTTTCTTTCCCCCTTAGGGGAAGTCCAAACCCCAAGCCAACAATTTGTCCCATTAACTTTTCTTACCCTTTTCTTTGCGCCCCGAACCGGCATCCGGTAGTGTCGGTCGTATCATTAAAGGAGTGAACATGGCGAAGAGCAACGGTGATCTGGTGATCGTGGAGTCCCCGGCGAAAGCCAAGACCATTGAGAAATTCCTCGGTGCGGGGTATACCGTGCTCAGCAGTTTTGGCCATGTGCGTGACCTTCCGGAGCGCGACCTGAGCGTGGATGTGGAAGGCGATTTCGAACCCACCTACATTGTGCCGGATGATAAGAAGGATAGGCTGAAACAACTGCAGCGCGAAGCCGATAAGGCGAACATCGTGTGGCTCGCGACTGACGAAGACCGCGAGGGAGAAGCTATATCCTGGCACTTGAAGGAAGCGTTGGGTTTGAGCGACGATAAGGTGAAGCGGATCACCTTCCACGAGATCACCAAACAGGCGATCCTCGATGCCATCGCGAATCCGCGGACCATTGATCTACACTTGGTGGATGCCCAACAGGCCCGCCGTGTATTGGATCGATTGGTAGGCTACGAGCTCAGTCCCATCCTGTGGCGCAAAGTGAAACCCAGCTTGAGCGCCGGTCGTGTACAAAGTGTGGCCGTGCGCCTGATCGTGGAACGCGAACGGGAGATCCTCGATTTTAATAGCACCAGCGCCTTCCGGATAACCGCGCAATTCTTCACCGAAGGCAAGAGCTTGGTGAAGGCGGAACTTCCAGCCCGGTTCAAGACGGAGCCGGAGGCCATGGCCTTTCTGCAAAGCTGTATCGGCGCCAACTTCTCAGTGAATGCCGTAGAAAAGAAGCCGGGAAAGCGGTCGCCCGCCGCACCGTTCACCACATCAACCTTGCAACAAGAGGCCAGTCGTAAGCTGGGCTTCGGCGTGGATCGCACCATGCGCATTGCACAAGGATTGTACGAGCAAGGGAACATTACCTACATGCGTACCGATTCGGTGAACCTGAGCGAACAGGCGATCGCCGCGGCAGCCTCCCAGATAACCGACCAATACGGAGACCGCTATAGCAAACCACGCCGGTTCACCAGCAAGAGCAAAGGAGCGCAAGAGGCCCACGAGGCCATTCGACCTTCGGACATGTTGGTGCGCAATGCAGGTGCCGATCGGGATGCCGAAAGGCTCTACGACCTGATCTGGAAACGCACGCTGGCCAGCCAAATGTCCGAGGCGGAGCTGGAGCGGACCGTGGTGGACATCGCCATCAGCACACGCCCCGGTGAACCGTTGAAGGCGCAAGGTGAAGTGATCCTCTTCGATGGTTTCCTGAAGGTGTACATGGAAGGTCGCGATGATGAGGACGGTGAGGAACAGGAAGGGCTATTGCCCGAAATGAAGCAGGGCGAAGCACTCCTGTTGCAGGATATGATCGCCACGCAGCGTTTCGACAGGGCCTCACCGCGTTACACGGAAGCTTCCTTGGTGAAGAAGCTGGAGGAACTGGGTATCGGCCGTCCTTCAACCTACGCCCCTACGATCAGTACCGTGCAAAAGCGTGGCTACGTGGTGAAGGAGAACCGCGATGGAACATCACGCCCGTACCGGGTATTAACGTTGAAGGACAGTGCGATCGTGGATGCCACCGCAACCGAGAACGTGGGCGCCGAAAAGCAAAAGCTCTTCCCGACCGACATCGGTATGGTGGTGAACGATTTCCTGGTTGAACACTTCCCTACTATCGTGGACCTGCATTTCACCGCGAAAGTGGAGGAGGAATTCGACGTGATCGCCGAAGGCAAGGAGAACTGGCGTGTTATGCTGAAGCGCTTCTACACCCCGTTCCACGAGACGATCGGGATCGTGAAGGAGACGGCGGAAAAAGCCACTGGCGCGCGGCTGCTTGGTACAGATACCGTGAGCGGGAAGCCGATCAACGCACGCATCGGCCGCTTCGGGCCCATGATCCAGATCGGTGAGGCCGAGGACGAGGAGAAACCGAAGTTCGCCAGTTTGCGGAAGGACCAGAGCATCCAAACGATCACGCTGCAAGAGGCCTTGGACCTTTTCAAGCTGCCAAGGACCTTGGGTGAACGCGAAGGAGAAGTATGTACCGTGGGTATCGGCCGGTTCGGTCCCTACGTTCGTTTGGGCAGTACCTACGCCAGCCTTACACCCGACGATGATCCACTGGAGATAGATCTGCCTCGCGCCGTGGAACTGATCGATCTGAAGAAGGTGGCCAACGCAACACGTGATCTGGGCGAATTCAAAGGTGAAATGCTCGTGGTGGGCCGAGGTCGCTTCGGACCATTCGTGAAACACGGAAAGACCTATGCCAATATCCCCAAAGGGGAGGAACCCACCGCCGTTACCTACGAACGTGGCGTGGAACTGATGGAGGCCAAGCTGGCCGGGATCCGCCAGAACATCCTGAAGGAATTCGAAGGCAGCGAGATCCAGGTCCTGGATGGTCGTTATGGGCCGTACATCACCGATGGCAACAAGATCGCGAACGTGCCAAAGGAGAAGGAACCCAAAGAGGTGACCTTGGAAGAGGCCACGGCCTTGCTTGCCGCAGCACCCGCACGGAAAGGGAAGGCTAAGCGCGGGGCGAAGAAGACCGCAGCAAAAGCAGCACCGAAGAAGGCCGCCAAGAAGAGGGCAGCGCCAAAGAAGGCAGCGCCCAAGAAGGCCGCGAAGCCCTCAGGTCCCGCCAAAGCGGGGAAAGCAGCAAAGCCAGCAGGTCCCGCCCAAGGAGAGAAGAAGGATTGAAGTCGGGATCGGTGAAGGATCGAGTGCTTTGTGCGATCCTGCAGTGGATCCGTGATGCTTCGAACTGTGGTCCCCATGGCGATCCCGTTGAAACGGTGCCTCGATCAACACAGACCTGTGCGCATTCCTTACCCGGAGATCGGGCTTGACATTGCCCAGCCCACGATCTTCGCAAACAAGTAGGGTCAGCTACCAGCTCGCGACCACTGCTCCCGGACCCATGGACATCAGTATCTACTTCAAACCCTCGGAACGCTTTGGGGGCACACGGCCGGAATGGCCCGCGAATTCCATTGGCGATAGCTTGGTAAGCCATACCACGAAGAGCTTCCCCACGCTCGAAGGAGCGCAGATCGCATTGTTCGGTGTGTTGGACGACCCGGGACACGCCCGCCCAAGGGCCTGTGTACACGCACCCGATGCCATACGTGACGAATTGTTCCAGCTTTACATGCCCAATAGCAACGTCAGGATCGTGGACCTCGGCGACATCCATCCCGGCGCAAGCCAAGCAGATACGCAACACGCCGTCGCTGAATCAATGGCCGAACTGATGCGCATGAATATCGTGCCCATCATGCTCGGTGGCGGACAAGGGCACACCTTTTCGCAGTATCTGGCCTACGAGATGCTCGAACGCACGGCGAATCTGGTGTGCATTGATGCACGCTTCGACCTGGGCGATCCCGGACAAGGCTTGGCTGAGAGCAGCTACTTGAGCCATATTGTACTGCGGCAGCCCAACTATCTTTTCAACTACAGCAACCTCGGTTTCCAGACCTACCTCGTGGACCAACCGGGCATCGAGCTTATGGACAAGCTCTACTTCGATGCGCACCGGCTGGGCGAATTGCGGGCCAACATGGCCGATGCCGAACCCGTTATGCGCAATGGCGACAGCCTTAGTGTGGACCTTACCTCCGTGCGCCGCAGTGATGCGCCGGGAACCACACGGCCCGGCCCCAACGGCTTCCATGGTGAGGAGATCTGTCAACTGATGCGTTATGCGGGTATCAGTGAGAAGATCACCAGCGTGGGCCTTTACGAAATGGACCCTACTACGGATCAGGATGGGGTTACCGCACAATTGGCCGCCCAAATGGTGTGGTGCTTCCTGGATGGTTTCCGCAGTCGCACGAACGACCTGCCTTGGTTGGACCGCAAACGCTTCACACGATTCCGGATCCCGATCAAGGGGCACGAGCAGGAATTGGTGTTCTACAAGAGCATGATAAGTGACCGTTGGTGGATGGATATCCCCTATCGGGCTGAACAGGAGGCTAAATTTGAACGACATCATTTGGTGCCTTGCTCGTATTCTGATTACCGAATGGCCTGCCGTGAGGAAGTACCGGACCGCTGGTGGCGCACCTTTCAGAAACTTTCTTGACACAGCGAACGTGCCCCGTTCGCCTTGGGATCCCTGTTCAAGAGAATTGTTGAAAAAGTTGTTGGGATCGGAATGTTCTTATATTGGCACCGGTTTCTGAATGGGACCAGAGGGGCTTTGGCCCCTGAACTCGCGGAACTGAACGAACAACACGAATGAGGGGGATACTTACCGCTATGGTCGGCGTGGTCTTTGCCAGCGCATCTTTTGCACAGCAGGACCCACAGCTTAGCCAATACATGTTCGACCGGCTGTCCATCAATCCGGGCGTGGCCGGTACCACAGGTCAATTATGTCTCACAGGTTTCTTTCGCCAGCAATGGACAGGATTTGAGGGTGCCCCAAAGACCGGCCTTCTCAATGCACACATGCCGATCAATAAGATCAGTAGCGGTGTTGGCCTTAGTGTTTATGTGGACCAATTGGGTCAGCAGAAGAGCACCTTCGCACGGTTCAGCTATTCCTTCCATCGGAAGATCGGGGTGGGAACCCTGGGCATAGGCCTGTCAGCGGGCCTCCTGAACCATAGTTTGGGCAATGACTGGATAGCTCGTGATGGTATCGCAAATGATGATGCCATTTCTGCGGCGAGCAGAAGCGATATGGGATTCGACTTGGGAGGTGGTGTCTATTACACGAGCCCTACGCTGTGGATCGGCTTGAGCAGCACGCACCTTTCCCAAACGGAACTCACCGATGTAAGCATCAAGTCCGTCCGCCACTACTTCGTACAAGCAGGATACAACTGGGCCATCAAGGGCAACAAGAAGTATGTGTTGCAGCCTTCGATCCTGGTGAAGAGTGATGCCAACTCAACCCAGTTGGACGTCAATGCGACCTTCCTCTACAATAACCAAGTTTGGCTCGGCGTTAGTTACCGGACCGAGGATGCCATTGCACCAATGGTCGGCTACCAATACGAGTTCCCGGACAAGAAGTCTATGCTGAAGATCGGCTATAGCTACGATATCACCACTTCCAAACTGAAGAATTACAGCAGTGGTTCACACGAGATCATGTTGAACTACTGTATTCTCTTGGAGAAGAAACCCGACCTCCAGATCTACAAGAACGTACGATTCCTTTAAGAGACCGAAACCATTAACCCGATCCGACGTATTCAAGCCTTGTGCCACATGTCAGCCTATCCGCCATGTGCTATAAGGATCCCTGCAAGGAACGCCGGAAAGGAATAACAGGAAGATCATGGAACGTCCCATAGTGTATCTCTGTGCCATTGCGGCCGTAGGCTTAATGGCAAGCTGCGGCAGTGGCGGCCAAGGTCAACTCATAGGAGCCCTTGGAAGACCGGGCTGGTATGACGTGGATCCCTACGGCATGAACTACATCCCCATGGGTTCCTTCATTATGGGACCCAGTGATCAGGATGTGCCTTACGCCACGGTCACAAAAAGCAAAACCGTTTCGGTGCAAGCCTTCTATATCGACCAAACGGAGATCACCAACAACGAGTACCGCCAGTTCGTATACTATGTGCGGGATTCGATCGCAAAACGTATCCTTGGTGATGAGGATATCGGTGAACACGTGATCACCGAAGATGAGTACGGAGAGGAGATCGATCCACCGGTGATCAACTGGAGTGAGCGGATCAACTGGTACGGAGAAGAGGAGCGTGAAGCACTTGCCGATCTTTTCCTTAGCGAAAGCGAGCAATTCTATCGCCGTCGTGAAGTGGATACTCGGAAGCTCATGTTCGAGTACTACTGGATCGATCTGAAGGAAGCGGCTCGAAAGGCCAACAACGCTCGCGACCTCGACCTGAGCTACACCAACGTAAAAGGCCAGAACAACGCCATACACGGACACAGTGACCGGTCCAAGTTCATCATCAAGGAAGTGATCAATGTGTACCCGGATACGCTCGTATGGGTGCATGACTTCACCTATTCCTTCAACGAGCCGATGACAGAGAACTATTTCTGGCATCCGGCCTATGATGAATATCCATTGGTCGGCGTTACGTGGGTGCAGGCCAATGCGTTCAACGTATGGCGCACACAGCTCATGAACAGCTGGTTGGAACAGAACGGGGATGCCTACGTGAATCGTTTCCGGCTTCCGACCGAAGCCGAGTGGGAGTATGCTTCTCGCGGTGGTTTGGACCAAGCACCGTTCCCATGGGGTGGACCATATGTTCGTAATCGCCAAGGTTGCTTCTTGGGCAACTTCAAGCCGCTGCACGGTAACTACGTGGATGATGGTGGTTTCCACACCGTCCCCGTTGATAGCTATACGCCGAACGATTATGGCTTGTACAGCATGGCGGGTAATGTTGCCGAATGGACCAGTACGGCGTACGACGAAAGCGTGTACGATTTCGACCACGACCTGAACCCGGAATACAGCTACGATGCGTTGATGAACGATCCCCCCTCGCTGAAACGGAAAGTGATCCGTGGAGGCTCTTGGAAGGACATCGGCTACTACATGCAGACCGGTACGCGCAGTTATGAGTACCAGGATACGACCAAGGCCTACATCGGATTCCGGTCGGTAATGACCTTCTTGGGTCGCGGCAAGGCGATCAATGCAGAAGACCTGTAGACAAAAGGAATCAACGACCGTTACTTTTCACCTACGGTCGCATTCATACGTAGAACCACTCCCCGAAGAACCTCTAAAAGCAAGGACGAATTATGAAACCAGGCAGTAAGAAGTGGAAGAATTTCATGGCCAAGTTGTACGGAATTGGTGCAGCCGTCGTGATCATCGGCGCCCTGTTCAAGATCCAACACTGGCCTTTGGCGAGCTTTTTCCTGGTCATAGGATTGAGCACGGAGGCGATCATTTTCTTCTTCTCCGCATTTGAACCACCACACGAGGATCCGGATTGGAGCTTGGTATACCCTGAACTTTCAACCGGCGAACGCGCTGAAGGGGACGACTTCAAGAAAGAAGATCAACGCTCGATAACCGAACAGTTGGACAACATGCTGGAGGGTGCCAAGATCGAACCCGAATTGATCGCCAGCTTGGGTGATGGAATGCGCTCCTTGAGCGATCAGGCCAAACAAATGGGAGAGATCACCGGGGCCGCTTCCGCAACGAATGAGTATGCGACCAGTTTGAAGGATGCCTCAATGAAGGTAAGTTCCCTGAGCGAGAGCTATGAGAAGGCAAGCGAAAGCCTTGTCGGTCTCACCAACAACGTTGACGCAGGTAGGAATGCCGGTGAAAGTCTCAAGAAAATGAGCCAGAATCTCAACGATCTCAACGAGATGTACGAAATGCAGTTGCGTGGGTCACGGGAGAAGCTCGAGGCCGCCAACGAGATGTTCGAAGGTATGGGCGAGATGATGACCAACCTGAAGAACTCAGTGGACGATACCCGCCGTTACAAGGACAATATCGCCGAACTCAGCGACAATTTGGCCAAACTGAACACCGTGTACGGCAATATGCTGAACGCAATGACCATTCGGGGTTGAGCCGTTGTTCGACCCGAACTACTAGGAACCTGAAATACCTGTTGGAACAATATGGCAAGTGGTAAACAGTCGCCCAGACAAGCGATGATCAACATGATGTACTTGGTTCTGACGGCGCTTCTTGCGCTGAACGTATCCAAGGAGATCCTGGACAGCTTCGTTACGGTGAACAATGGTCTGGAGAACACCAAACTCTCCTTGAACGACAAGATGACGGCGCAATACGCCAGCTTCGAAGCGTTCGCCAGCGAGAACCAAGCCAAGTACGGTGCTGCTTGGAATGAAGCCAAGAAGATCAAAGAGGCTGGGGCGGAACTCGTGGCCTATATTGATACGATCAAAGCAAAGTCGATCCAGAAATCAGAAGGCTGGCCCATGGATAGCATTGTTCTTGGCGACGGCCGAATTGTAGACCTTATGAAGGTGACCAAGAAGGACAGTCACGATGAATTGACCAGCATGTTGGTTGGAAGCGAACCTGGAAAACCTATCGAAGGTCCATACACCGCTAGTGAACTGCAAGGTAAACTGGAGGCGTTCCGGGATATGGTCAAAGGCAGTCGACCGGATGATGCCACCCTCACTGCGGCTGTTGACCGGCTTTTCAACTTTGAGGATCGCGCTGATGCTTCAGGTACCATGAACAACTGGTCCAGCCTCAATTTCTACCACGTACCCATGGCAGCAGGCATAACCATTTTGAGCAAGATCCAAAGTGATGTGCGAAATGCTGAAGGAGAGGTCGTAAAACGCATGATGGACGCGGTGGAGGGCAAGAGCTTCAAGTTCAATAAGCTAACCACCATCGTTAAGCCATTGAGCAGCTTCGTCACCATCGGTAGCAAGTACCAAGCGGAGATCTTCCTTGGTGCCTATGACGACCAGAACGCACCAGAGGTGTATATCGCAGGGCCCGGGGCAACCGTTGACACCGTGGCCAAGAAGATCATTGGCGAGTCGATCAAGCTGCCCATGAACGGAGCGAAGGCCCAACTGGAACAAATGGCCAGCGGTGCCGGTATTCGGACAGTTAAGGGGATCATCAAATTCAAACCTGTTGGCGGTGAAGAAACAACCGAAGTGTTCGAAACAACTTACGAGGTGGCAGCCCCAAGTTTGGTGGTGAGCCCAACGAAAATGAACGTGTTCTATCGCGGCGTGGATAATCCGGTGGATATCAGCGTTTCGGGATATAGCCCCGGCGATGTGGCAGCATCCATGACCAATGGCACCCTTTCCAAGGCGGCCAATGGGTGGATCGTGAAACCTGGGAAGGATACCGAGGCAACTGTGAGTGCCACAGTGACCAATCCGGATGGCACCAAAAAAGCCATGCCCGGCATCAAGTTCCGGGTGAAGAACGTGCCCAATCCGACACCTTACTTCGGAGGAAAGAGCGTTAATGATGAAACGATCAAAAAGACCGACCTCACTGCGGCAGCAGGTGTGATCGCCAAAATGATCGACTTCGAATTCGACCTGAAATTTGATGTGGTCGAATACAAGGTGACCATGGTGGTGAACGGCGTTCCATTGGAGAAATCAACCAAGGGACCAGCTGTGAGCGGCGACATGAAAGAGATCTTCCAAAAAGCGAAACCCGGCCAAAAGATCTACATCGAGGGCATCAAGGCCCGTGGACCTGACGGCACAGTGCGTAACCTGGGTGCGCTTTCCTTCAAGGTGACCTGATAAAACCAGAACCACGATGAGGACCTACAAGAACCTATTGACCACGGCCGCAGTTGCGATCTCCGGTCTGTTCGTCACCAACTGTGCGCACGCACAAACGGTGTTGGATGGGGCCTACATCAAGGAACACACCAAGACCAAACGCGTGGTGCCCTACACACACATCCGTGAGGCGGATGTAATGTGGGCCCGCAGGGTTTGGCGCACGATCGACCTTCGCGAGAAGATGAACCATCCGTTCTACTACCCCACGGAGGCCATTAACGATCGTAAAAGCCTCTTCGATGTGATCCGTCAAGGTCTCCTCGTGGATGGGTCCATTACCGCTTATGACGTGGGCGCTTTGGCAGACGACGATGAATTCACCAAGCCGCTGCTTACCTCTGACATCCAATCCATGATGTTGAAGATGGATACGGCCTATACCGAGGATCTCGAAACAGGCGAGATCGTGCCCGTTATCCAAGAGGTGAGGCTTGAAAGCCGGGACATTAAGCAGTATTGGATCAAGGAAGACTGGATCTTTGATAAGCAACGGTCCACTATGGACATTCGCATCATCGGTATCGCACCCTTGCAAGAGAAGAAGGGAGAGGATGGCGAGGTACGGGGGTATTCCCCGTTATTCTGGCTTTACTATCCCGAATGCCGATATGTGTTTGCCAATTGGGATGCCTTCAACCGTGAGAACGATGCCGAACGCCGCAGTTTCGAGGACCTCTTCTGGAAGCGCCAATTCAGCAGCTACATCACCAAGTGGAGCAACGTTTACGATCGGAACATCAACGTGTACAAGACCGGTCTTGATGCGCTCTTGGAAGGGCAAGAGATCAAGGAGAAGCTCTTCGAATTCGAGCATGACCTGTGGAACTTCTGATCATCACCAGCACCGCAAAGAGCCTCGAGTTGATCGGGGCTTTTTGCTTTTCGTATCGTATGGTCGGGAATGGTGACTTTCCTAGTGGCTCATAGCTGGGCGCAAAGAGTTGGAAGTAACAGGCTGTACAACTGCGCAAGGATCCTGATGACCATCGCGTTTATGGTCCATGGGTATTCCATTGGGTCTTATCGGTTGCGTTGGAGCGGGTGTTGCCTTTGCAATGGACTTGAGGGCCCAGAACAATTCCGTCCTTGATCCGGGCATGTCACCCTGTTCGATCAACGCACAGGTCGAGCCGTATCCAACATTGCGCGAAGCCGATGTAATGTGGAGCAAACGCGCATGGCGAACAATCGATATTTCCCAGTCGACCAACCGGATCCTGAACGGTCAGGGATCCGATGGATGCATGGATCTTTTGGACGTGATCCGACATGGTCTGTTGGATGAAGGAAGTATTACCGCCTATGATCCCGGATCATTGGAACATGATGATGCCTTTACCAAGCCCTTCAGCAGGAACGCGATAGCAGCCTTGCTTAAACCGCAAGATCCGTCCACTATCCCGGTCGTTACCCGATACATGATCAAGGAGGATTGGATCTTCGATAAACAGCGCTCCGTAATGGAAGTTCGGATCATCGGCTTGGCCCCGATGGCGGAAGTCCGAGGCGATGACGGTGAGTTGCGCGGATATAGCATCCTGTGCTGGCTGTACTATCCGGAATGCCGGATGCTATTTTCGCGTTGGGCCGCCGAACAACTACCTGAAGGTCGTTCTGTTTCCTTCGAAGAGATCTTCGCAAAGCGGAAATTCACCAGCACCGTTACCAAAGCAAGCAATGTGCAGGACCGATCGATCAATACGTACAAGGCCGGCTTGGATGCCTTGTTGGAAGGGGAAGGTGTCAGGGAACAGTTGGATATACTGGGGTTCGACCTTTGGGCATATTGAACGAAAACTGTGGTGCGAACAGCGCGTTCACCACATCGACCACCAGGCAGTCTGTTGTCCCACAGGAACATCCGGACGCAACTCTTCGACAGCAAATGAGCTTGCATTCACTTGGATCGGTGGATCCTATTCACGTTCATTTCCCTCCATTCACGGTTCCTTACTTTGGGCTTTGACGGCGTAGCAGGGATCCCACCAATTCCCGTTCCCGTGATCTCCCGTACTTTTGCGGTCTTTTTCCGCATTCCCAAGGCTTTCCATAATGTTCACTGTTCAAGGACTTACACTCCATTTCGGCCAACGGCCCGTGTTCGACGACATTTCGTTCTTCATCGGTAGCGATGATAAGATCGGATTGGTGGGACGCAACGGCGCGGGAAAAAGCACCCTGCTGAAGATCATGGCCGGTCAGCAGCATTACGACAAAGGCACGATCGGCAAACCCAAGGAACTCACTATGGGTTATTTGCCGCAGGAAATGGCGCACAACCTTACACAAACACCGTGGGAAGTGGCTATGAAAGCTTTCGAGGAAGCACTGATCTTGAATGCTACCCTGGAGCGGATCGAAAAGGAATTGCACACCGCCACCAGCGATGAGCATGCTATGGAACTGGCCACTGAATTGGCACACGCCCACGAGCGCCTGAACGCCATTGGTGCCGCCGATCACGATATGCAGGTGGAGCGCATGCTGAAGGGCATCGGTTTCGTGGAAGAGGACATGCACCGCAAGATGAGCGAACTCAGCGGCGGTTGGCGCATGCGTGCGGAACTTGCACGGTTGCTGTTGATGAGGCCGGACCTGTTGCTCTTGGACGAACCCACCAACCACTTGGACCTGCCCGCGATCCAGTGGCTGGAGGACCTGTTGCGTACATACCCCTCTGCAATAGTGCTTATCTCGCACGATAAGACGTTCTTGGATAGCCTTACCAAACGCACCATAGAGGTGTTAGGCGGAAAGATCATCGACCGCAAAGTACCTTGGACCCAATACGTGGCGCTGCGCAAAATTGAACGCGAGCAGCAAGCTTCTGCGGCCAAGCAGCAACAGCAATACATCAAGGAGACCACCGACCTGATCAATAAATTCCGGGCAAAGGCAAGCAAGGCGGCATTCGCACAGAACCTGATCAATAAGTTGGACAAGCTGGAGCGGATCGAAGTGGACGATGAGGACCTGCGCAAGATGCTCGTGAAATTCCCGCCAGCTCCTGCCAGTGGTAAGTTGGTGTGCGAAGTGTTGGGCGTTACGAAGTCGTACGGTGACAAGGAGATCTTCAGCCATGCGGAACTCACGATCGCGAAAGGCGAACACCTCGCTTTAGTTGGTGCGAACGGTACAGGTAAGAGTACACTGGTTCGCATGATCATGAAGGAGGAACCCTTCGACGGTGAGATCCGATTGGGACACAACGTGATCATCGGTTACTACGCGCAGGACATGCCGGAACGTATGAACCCCTTGTCCACCGTGATGGAGACTGCGGAGTCGGCAGCGAGTGAAGAGAACCGGTTGCGTGTCCGCGCCATGCTTGGTGCGTTCATGTTCAGTGGCGATGATGTGGACAAGAAGGTGAAAGTGCTGAGCGGTGGCGAACGTGCGCGTTTGGCACTGTGCTGCATGCTCCTGAAACCCCTGAATTTCCTGATCCTTGACGAACCTACTCACCACCTTGACATCCAAAGCAAGGACGTGCTGAAGGAGGCGTTGAAGAACTACGACGGTGCCTTCCTGCTCGTGAGCCATGATCGTGATTTCCTCACCGGGCTCACTACTCGGTTGCTTGAGTTGGATGAGCTCCGTATCCGCGATCAGCACATGGACATTTTGGAGCTGATCGAAAAGCGCAAAGCTTTACAGGGCGCCGACATCGGCAAGTCCTCTGCTCGTGCCAAAGAAGAGAAAGCGGTTAAGAACACCGACCAGCGCGACAAGCGCGATCGCGACAAAGAGCGCCGTAAAGTGCAGAACCAGGTGGAACGCTTGGAGAAGCAATTGGCCGATCTCGAGAAGGAGGAGAAACAACTCCAAACGGAGGTGATGAAAGGTGGAATGCCTTCGGGACAATTGGAAAAAGGCTACGAAAAGCTTGGGGATCTTGCCAAGCGTATTGCCACGGTGATGGAGGAGTGGGAGACCGCATCCGGGCAGTTGCAGGAGATCGAGGCGTAGGTCGTTGATCGACCAAGGTCCTCCCCGCTTATTTTCAAGAGGAACCGTGAATGAACGGAAATGAACGTGAATTCATTTCCGTTCATTCACGTCCATTCACGGTTCCTTCCTCACAAGCAAGACGCATTAGCGCTATGTTCCTATCCATCGGAGGTTTGTGTTCCGTTACCTATCATCCAATGGCGCATTGGGTTTGGTAAGCGTCGCCTATCGCACGCTTACTAAAACCCACGGAAATGGCCAGCACGAAATTGCCGCCCAGGCAGAAGATGATCAATATGATGTACCTCGTGCTCACCGCGATCCTGGCGCTGAACGTGAGCAAGGAGGTGCTCGACGCATTCGCGGTCATGGACACTGAGCTGGTGCGCAGTGGACGTGCCCATGAACAACGATCATCGGTCGAATACATGATCTTCGAAGATGCCGTAAAACGATTCCCGGAGAAATTCGGAAAGGCCCATGAGCAGGCGTTGCAAGTAAAGGAACAAGCGGATTCCCTCGTGGAGCAGATCGAACGGATCAAGGTGGAGGCGGTCGCAGAGGCCGACGGGATACCCGGATCGGACCTGGTGGGAAAGGATGCGGAGGGGCGTGATACGTTGCGCGCCTTGCTCGCATTGGAAGCAAAGGACGATCGGGAAACATTGACGCGTATGCTTGTCGGTAGTGAGCCGGCCGATCCACGAAAAGGACCGGGATCGGCCTACCAGCTAAAGGAACGGATCAGCGCTTTTCGGGATAGCTTGAAGATGCTCACCGGGACCAAAGGATCTGAATTCTCCGGGGCATTGGACCTGCTCTTCGACTTCAGTGATCGCCGCGATGCATCAGGTACACTGAACAATTGGGAATCCACCAACTTCTATGATGTGCCACTGGCAGCCGGTGTGGCCACCCTTTCCAAACTGCAAGCTGATATCCGAAGCTCGGAGAACGACATGGTAAAATGGCTGTACAGGTCCGTGGGAAGCAAGGACCACGGATTCAGCGATCTTACCGCCGCTGTGATCCCACAGAGCACCCTGATCATGCAAGGAGATTCGTTCCGTGCCGATGTCTTCCTTGCCGCATATGATCCGAAGAATCGACCGACCGTTTCCGTGAAAGGAGGTGGTGGCCTGCCGATCGGAGAGGACGGTAAAGCGAAATTGCGCTTGCGCGGGGATCGCATCGGCGAGCAACTGGTGGAAGGTCTGATCCATTTCGAAGGACCGGATGGGCCGGAGGAGATCCCATTCACGACCTCCTTCCAAGTCATGGCCCCGCTGTTGGTTGCGTCCCCTACGAAGATGAACGTGTTGTACCGGGGAGTGCAGAACCCGATCGACCTGTCCGTGCCGGGCGTACCTGCCGATCGCGTGCAGGCGAGCATCTCCACTGGAAGGATAGTCCGTGGTCCTACGGGTTGGATGGCTTCGGGAATGACCGGCACTTCTGCAGAGGTGTACGCCAACGTGAACCAACCCGATGGAAGCACCCGAAGGGTCGGTCCTGTTCGGTTCAGAGTGAAGGACCTGCCCCCACCGACCGCCTACATCGGTGGCACAGACCCCACCGATGTCCGCGTGGCAAAGGCCGTGCTCTCCACTTCTCAAGGGGTAGCGGCCAAATCCTTGAATTCGGAGTTCGACGATCAGTGGTCCGTTGTGCAGTTCGAGCTATCCATTGTAAGGCGCGGTGGTACCCCCATTTTCCTAAAAGCGAACGGTAATCGTTTCACCCAAGATATGCGGACCGCATTGGCTGCATTACGGCCCAACGATCAGGTCTTTGTAAATGAGGTGAAGGGGAAATTGGCCAATGGTGCCGGGCCGACGAGGGAACTGAATGCGATCGCGGTGAAGGTGCGGTGATGCGGTTAAACCCACCATCCGTATTTTCAACTATCTTTGCCGCCCATTGCGGGGTGGAGCAGATGGTAGCTCGTCGGGCTCATAACCCGAAGGCCGTAGGTTCGAGTCCTACCCCCGCTACTAGAGAACCCGGCGAAAGCCGGGTTTCTTTGTTAGAACGATCATGGCACACAAAGCCGGTTATGTCAACATTATAGGTGAACCCAATACCGGGAAGAGCACCCTATTGAATGCGCTATTGGGCGAAGATCTCGTGATCGTCAACCCCAAGGCACAGACCACCCGGCACCGTATCCTGGGGATCCTCAATGGCAAGGACCATCAACTGGTACTGAGCGACACGCCCGGTATCCTGGACCCGCAATACCCCATGCAGGAACGCATGATGGCAGCGGTGAACGAATCCCTGAGCGATGCCGATATCCTCCTGGTGATGGTTGAATTGGGGCAGCGGCCGGATCGTTCGGTGGAGCTGTTGACAAAGGCAAGGTGGTTTGAAGGACCCACCGTAGTGCTGGTGAACAAAGTGGATAATGGGGATGAGGAAGCGATCCTGGCTTCGCTGGAATTGTGGCAATCGGAGTTCCCCAAGGCGAAAGTGGTCCCCATTTCTGCACTGCACGGTCTCAATGTCGACGAACTGCGAAAGTTCCTGATCGAGCGCTTGCCGGAGCATCCTGCCTACTTCCCAAAAGATGAATTGAGCGACCGGAACATGCGCTTCTTCATCAGTGAACTGATCCGCGAAAAGATCCTCACTATTTACAAGCAAGAGATCCCGTACAGCACGCAAGTGGTGGTGAACAGTTTTGAGGATACACCGGCGATCGTGCGTATACAAGCGGATGTGATCGTTATGCGGGAAAGTCAGAAAGGGATCATCATCGGGAAAGGTGGGGATGCCTTGCGTCGTTTAGGCACCTATTCGCGGATCGCCATTTCCAAGTACATCGACCGCAAGGTGTTCCTTGATCTGAAGGTGAAGGTGGACGCGGATTGGCGGGAAAATGCGGACAAATTGAACAAATACGGATACTGAAACGCAGTGATCAGTCGATAGTCGTTAGTCGTGAGTACGGCTTGTCGAATAGTGGTCTTGACCAACACAACGACTCCCGACTCCCAAACTAACGACTAACGACTACTTACTTCCTCACTTCCTCACCTCTTCACTTCCTCTCTACTTCTACTCTAACAAAATGGGAAACATCGTAGCTATTGTAGGTCGACCGAACGTTGGCAAAAGCACGCTCTTCAACCGATTGGTGGAAAGCAAGGCAGCCATTACGGACAATGTGGCCGGCACCACACGTGATCGGCACTATGGCAAAGCCGAATGGAACGGTGTGCTCTTCAGTGTGATAGATACTGGTGGTTATATGACCGGTAGTGATGATGTGTTCGAAGCTGAGATCCGTAAGCAGGTGACCTTGGCCATCGATGAGTCCGATTCGATCCTATTTATGGTGGATGTCCAACATGGATTGACCGGCATGGACGAAACGGTCGCAAGAATGTTGCGCAAGTCCAAGAAACCGGTGATCCTTGCCGCCAATAAAGTGGATGAGCATGCGCGCCAGTTCGACTCCGCAGAGTTCTATGGGCTGGGACTGGGTGAAGTATTCAACATCGCCGCCCAAAGTGGAGCCGGTACTGGGGAATTGCTGGATGCGCTGGTAACCTCGTTCAACAAACCAACGGAGGAAGAAGAGCCGGAGATCCCGCGCTTCGCCATCGTGGGGCGGCCCAACGTGGGGAAATCATCGTTGGTGAACGCGTTGCTCGGTAGGGAGCAGAACATCGTTACACCGGTGGCTGGTACCACACGCGACCCCATCAATACCCGGTGGAACGTGTTCGGGCACGATGTGATGTTGTTGGACACCGCAGGGATCCGGCGGAAGGCCAAAGTGGACGAGGATATCGAATTCTACAGTGTGGTACGATCCATCCGGGCGATCGAGGAAAGTGATGTGTGCTTCCTGATGATCGACGCCCAGGATGGCGTGCAGCAACAAGACCTGCATATTCTGTCCATCATCCAGAAGAACGCTAAAGGCCTGGTGGTGCTGGTGAACAAATGGGACCTGATCGAAAAGGACACCCACACCATGAAGGGCTTTGAGGCCGAAGTGAAACGCCGCATGGAACCTTTTACCGATGTGCCGGTGCTGTTCATATCGGTCCTCGAGAAGCAGCGCATACTCAAGGCCATGGAACTGGGCATGCAGGTATTCGGCGATCGTACGCAACGGATCCCAACGCGCAAACTGAACGATGCGCTGTTGCCGATCATTGAACACCAGCCGCCACCGATGTACAAGGCGAAACAGGTGACCATTAAATTTATCAACCAGGCACCCACACATGTGCCTACCTTTATCTTCCATTGCAATTTGCCGCAGTACATAAAGCCATCGTACGAACGGTTCCTGGAGAACCGCTTGCGCGAGCTTTATCGTTTCACGGGAGTGCCCATCCGGTTGTTCTTTCGGAAGAAATAGCGCGGCGATCCGTGGTTTTTCTGCTGGCGGTATTCTTTGCCGTTCCGCAATTCGCGCAGGATACCAAGGCCGTCCACAAGGACTACGACTGGGGGGGTGCAGCGGTTTGGGATCACGGTTGGGACTCCATCTCCGCCGGTACCGAGGTGCTCGACGATAGGTTGTCCATCCGTCTGAAGAACACCAAAGCACAGAATTTGGCGATCTTTTTCGAGCGCAGTCAAGTGATCCGTTTCGGTTCCGATGCGGACATCCTGGAACATGGAAGGTTCGTTCTTCCGGAGAGCCTTGATCCGGCCTTCGATGCGCAACTCACTCCGTTCGACCATCGGGATGAAGATCCGTTACCCCTGTGGTTCAACGTACGGCTCGATCATTTTGCAGCACGCATCATACGGGCCAATGGGACTTGGGGCGAGATCGGTGTGTTCTCTTCCGTGCAACGCGAAGAAGTGCGCACCCCACGTTCCATGGAAACAGCCTGGAGCTATACACTGGACCTACAGTCCATAGCACCGGGCGATGTGGTCGAAGTCCGCTGGAAATACATGGTACCGTACAACAACTACTGGGAGGGGTCCAGCGGTTGGCGTGGGTTCCAATGGATGGATAACTGGGCACGGCTTACCAGCTGGCGTGTCTTTTTCCATGGCGACCTGCCGATCCGAGAGCAAACCGTTTCGGTTGCCTATCACCTGAAACATGGACTGGTGTTGGGCGGTACACCACCGAACAACAAGAAGGAGGACGGCGATAACGTCGTGGTCAGTTGGTCGAACAGTTCTCTGCCCGCATGTACGAATGAGGTGAACGCTCGCCTCGCCGCGGACCTACCTTTCATTACAGCGAGGTTGGCGCCGGAAGACACACGTTATTTCACCCGGGATCGATATTCGGGTATCGCACGCCAGCAGCCTTATTGGATGTATGTGATCCGAACGCGCGAGGCGAAGGCATTCTTCTGGAAACTTGTTGCGCATAAACATGTACCCGATCGCCAGAACAAGTTGCTGAATGAATTTGTGGATGGTTTCACATCGAGGGATCCGAACCTTGAAAAGGCACGGATAATGGAGCTCATGCATGAGGAGATCGCCATCAACTTCGCGTATGAAGATGACTTGGATTGGTTCAAGGATATCGATCGCGGTTTGCCACGCATGGGAGATCAGCTTCATGAAAAGCGGCTGCGCAACATCAGCAGGTACGATATCTACGCCAAGCTGGCCAACGCGATCGATGCTCCATACAGCACCGCCTACTTGTTGGACAAGCGAGTGGGAACCATGAACGATAATTGGTTGACAACGCTATGGGCGAATGAGTTCCTTATTGGTGTGCGTGATGGGGAAGAGGTGCTTTGGATGCATCCCAAATGCAGCCCTTCCGGCACTCTGGCAAATGAACTCCCTTTCTATTGGCAAGGTGCTCCGGCACTGTTGATGGACCTTGAACATTTGGCCATGGACTATCCCGATCCACCGTTGTTCGTGGATCTGCCGGTGAGTGATGCCAGCGGGAATGTTCGTGGGATCGAATACGCCGTGGACGTGAATGGCACGCGGTCCACTGGAAGTGTGCGTGTTTTCCTTAGCGGACAATTCAGTACGCTTGGGCGTGGGTCCTATGCGGAGCTGCCCATGGATGGTTCGGTCAACCCGGTGTATGGCAGCATTGCGTATGATCGCGAAGGCATCGTTCCGGGAGTGAAGTCAGCATCGCATGTGGATCCGGACCCGCCGTTCCGTTTCAGGATCGGTGCCGATGTGGTCTTGCCGGAACTGTCAACTCCGCCCAAAGAGGGTGTCTTCTCAGTGGACCTGTCCCGCTTCTTCGCCCATGTGGTGCCGAACAAGTTCAACGCTGCAGAAAGGGACCTGCCATTCTACTGGGACTTTGAGCAGGAAGATCGCCTGATCATTGATCTGTATTTCAACGATACGGTCGTCGTGCTGAACACGGAGGAAGTAGAGCGGAGTGCATCAACACCCAACGCATCGATCGAACGGACCGTTACGCAAGTTTCTCCGAATAGCATCCGTGTGGAAAGCAGATTGCTCGTATTGGCCGAACGTGAAGAGGTGAGTGATGCGGTCCAACTTGAAGAACTTCTCCAAGTGGCCAAGGCTGAAGGTTTGCATCTGCAATTGCGATCGGAGGATCCACAGCCGTAGTCGCTTCGGCGCTTCACCGTCGCAAGGACCGTTCGTACAGCGCGACCCAAGCGGCCATATCCATTTTCTGCACCAATTCCCCGATCAGTTCGAATGGGATCTGCTCCGGTTTCTTGAAGCGAATGCAGCTCTTGCCCATGTCCAATTTCGTTGGGACTCGTTCAGCATAAGCTTTCGTGAACCAAGCGAGCAACTTCGGGTCCGCATAAATGCCCATGTGGTACAACGCGATGAAGTTCTTCTGTGAAGCAATGCTCATGAAGGGAAGCGGCAATGTCGGGTCGCAGTGGTAGCCATCCGGGTACTGCTTATGGGGCACTACATAGCCGATCATGCCATAGGACATCGTTTCCTCAAAACCTTTTGGCAGGTTCTTCTTGATGGTCTTTCGCAGGGTCCTCATGGGTGCCACGCGATCCGATGGAAGTTGCTCGATGTACTCTTCGGGAGAGTCGGCTTTGTGTTGCATTTTGTTTTCGGAATTGGGTTGAAGATACGATCCGGGTCTTTCGAACTGCCGAATGAATTGTCATTGCCATCCTGGATAATTTTCCATCAGCAGTTCGGATCGATCGTCGTTCATGCCGACATGATACTTCGTCATCATTGGATGTGGTCTCCTCATGTTAGCGGTCAACTACGGATGCGACACCCTTCGGGGTCGAAAACGCTTGACGTTCCAGCTTGCGACCCTGAAGGGGTCACAGCTTGTTGATCAATGTAGGACAGGCGTGGTTCGACCCCGAAGGGTGTCGCAGCCGTAGTTCGTTGCTTTTTCCCGGAAACCAATGAACGGATCGTACCGAATATCGTCTGTATCTTTCAGTCGATAAAAATACCATGAAAACATTCAGACACCGCCTAACCATCACCGTTCTGGCATCCACCTTGTGCAATTTTGTTTCAGCATAGATCACCGTGGAATCGATGCCGGTCGTTTCCGTATGCGGTAGCCCTACAATAAATGTGGGTTTCATGGTGACGGACCCATTCAATGCGGGCAATGTGTTCACCATGGAACTTTCCGACGAAACGGGTTCCTTCACGACCCCAACCGTGATCGGAAGTTGGAACGGAACAACGAGCGGGTCCTTTCTCTGTACGTTTCCAGCAGGGATCATGGGCGGGTCAGGTGTCGCCATTCGTGTTGTTGCCACGGACCCGCAAGAAGTGGGAGTTCCCTACGAATTGCCGATCACAACATCAGTTCCTGCGAATGCGGGAGGCAGCGGCAGTGTCTCGGTTTGTAGCAATGGTCTTCCTTTTGAACTTGTCGACTTCCTTTTTGGAAACCCTGACCAAGGCGGTTCTTGGGTCGGGCCAAGCACCATTCTTGCAGGAACCTATGACCCGATGTCAATGGTGCTTGGGACGTACACGTATACCGTTCCGGGAACAGGTTCGTGCGCAGATGCGAGCGCGTTCATCTCCGTTACCGAGGTTGTAGCACCGAATGCGGGCTTTTCCTCGACGGATACCGTGTGCATTACCGACCCACCCTTCTTACTTCTTGGTCGTTTGGGCGGAACACCGAACGCTGGTGGGGTATGGCAATCTCCTGCGGGATCACCCCATCCCGGGATCTTCGCTCCGGAGTTCGATCCACCGGGATGCTATTCCTATACAGTTGCGGGATCAGCACCATGCACAAACGCAACTGCCGAACTATGTATCGTTGTACAGATCGATGACTGCATTTCAACAGGGCTGAACGATGCGGAGTTGACCGCGAATTCCGACCTGCACATCATCTCCGGTTGGAACACCGATCAACCCGTACTCGCACTTCCGCAAAGTCTTTCCGGGGAAGGATCTTTGGTGATCTTGGATGCAATGGGGCGCGAGCTTAGCGTTCGTCCGTGAAGTCCGAGAGGTCCGCTAAACAGATCACCCTTGACCTTTCTTCTTTCAGCCCAGGAGCGTACACCGTCATGTTGCTGGACCGATCACAGCGACATACGTTGCGGATCGTGAAGCAATGAATCCTAGATCCTCGCCAACGCCTGCTCCAGATCCGCGATCAACAGGTCCGGATCTTCCAACCCAACGTACAAGCGGATCATCGTGAAAGGCAGGTCGGTGTAATAACCACTCGGTCCCTTCAACGCGCACACGGGCCATTGCAAACTTTCGTAGCCACCCCAACTCACCGCGATCAAAAAGGTTTTCAAGTTGTCGCAGAAGCGTTCGACTGCGGCTTCGTCACCCGCGTCCAATTCTATGCTCATCAAGCCACCGCACCGCTTCATTTGACGTTTGGCCAAGGCGTGTTGCGGATGACTTTCCAAGAACGGCCAATGCGTCCGTTTCACTTTGGGATGTGCATCGAGGAAGTGCGCCACCTTGTCCGCGTTGTCGGCACTGCGATTCACACGAAGCTCCAGGGTACGCAGGCCGCGCATCAACAACCATGCGTCATGTGGTGAAGGACAAGCTCCCAAGGTCATGAACTCCTTCTGCATCACCTGCCGCATGTATGCCTTGGTCCCGGCCAATACACCGGCCACCACATCGCTATGCCCGTTGATGTACTTCGTGGCACTGTGCGCTACCATGTCGATCCCGAGATCGATCGGGTTCTGGAACAACGGACTACTGAAGCTGTTGTCGCAAAGGGTGATGATGCCTTTTTCCTTGGCGATCTTGGCCACCGCAGCGAGATCCTGCAACTCGAAGGTCAAGGAATTCGGCGATTCCAGAATGAAGAAGGTCGTATTGGGCTTGATCGCCTTCCGGTAGTTTTCGGCATCCGTTCCATCAACGAAGGTGTGCTCCACACCGAAACGGGGTAGTAGTTCAACAAGCAATTTCTTCGTCCAACTGTACGGTTTGTCCACGCATACGATATGATCACCGGCTTTTACGAAACTGATCACCGCAGAGGCGATCGCCGCACTGCCGCTGCTGAAGACAAGTGCATCTTCCGCATGTTCCAAGGCCGCGATCTTCTTCCGCAGGATGCCCACGGTAGGATTAAAGCCTCGTGTGTACAATGGCTTCTCCATTTCCTGTTGCACCACGGCGCGCATGGCGGCAACGGTCGGGTACGTGAAATTCCCGCTTTGCACGATGGGCGGCACAACGGCATTGTATCCGAGTTCGCGGTCTTCACCGAGGTGGGTAAGGATGTGGGATAGGTCGTCCTGCATAGGTTCAATCATTGAACAAAAAGAAGCCTAAACCTCCAGGGTCTCGGATGATGATATTATCGACCATGCCTTCCTTGTTGAAGTGCGTGATCTCTTCCGTGATGGGGATCCCAGCCTTCCGAACCGCGGCGATCACTTTCGGATTCCCTTCCTTCCCGTTGAAGTATGTAAGTGACGGGTTGAAGAAGAGATGCGGGCACATCAAGGTTCGCATGATGCTTATTCCGGGACAACCTTCAGCCGCAAGTGATACCCAGCCTTGTGCGGCATCGCCCATCGTGACCGCAAATCCCAAGGTCTTCCAGAACAGTACCGAGCTTTCCATGTCGGCTGCCTCTATGCTTACACCGGAGAAATTTCCAAGCACACTTTTCGATCCATGTTCAAAAGGTGTTGAAGGCCCTTCGCCTTGCTTCAAGATCACCCGCACACCGGATGGATCATGCACCAGATGGCCATCTTCGATCTTTTGGTTCGGTGTTGAGGCGGGCAATGCGTTGGTCAACGTGGTCCAGTCGTTAGCATGAAGAACGATTCCGGCACGGGCATAACGGTCCGGGTCTATCTGTATGAGGACCTGCCCATCGGTGACCAAGTGTGTTTCGGAACTTGTGAGCGAAAAGCCCAATTTGTCATAGAAACGAAGACTATCTTGAAGTAATGGGGTAGGTGTGACGATGTGAGCTTTCATCAAATTTAGCGCTTGATCATTCCGTTGTGGTGCAAAGGTGATCCATGGATCCGAGTTGACCAATTGCATCCAGGTCCCGGTTCCCTAGCCCTACTGCTGTGAAGCCGAAGCCGAAAGCTGGCTTTGCCCAATTCCACTGGCATACAGGGGTTAACAATAATTCCATCTTGCCCTCTTGACCCGCGTCCACGTTGGAATACTTTTGTGCCGGATGTACAAGGCCATCGTCGTATCCCTCCTCTCCCTAAGTATTCTCCTCTTTGGTGGTGTTGGACAGCTCGCGGCCAGGACCTTTCTGGTGGGTAATTGCCCATCCACGGCCGAGGCCTTTATTGGATCGGGGTCCGAGACTTCAGGTGCCGCGCATTCTGATCAAAGCGAATTCAACGGATGCCCTTCGGTGCATGCCGGAAGTGGAGCTTTTCTGTTGGACATACCGGTCCTAGAAACCGAGGATGAAAAGTTGAACGCCCCTAAAAAGCAGTTGGAGCAACAGGGGCGTTGGGATGGTATCGTCCGAACCTTCGGAATGCATTCAAGTGTGTTCCAGCAGTCCATTGAACAAGGACGCTCTGTGCAGCACCATTTGAGGCTTCTTGCCCTCGGCGTGCTGTACCTGCTGTTCGGGGTATTGAGGGTCTGATCCCCGAGCTCGTTGGCATTTAGGAAATTGCCGCCCCGACCCATTTCGTTTGCCCTTTTCTGGATCTTTCAAGGCGTGGCAATTAGGCCGCAGCCTCATGTGTTCGGATGAACGCACCCTGGAACGGACCCACAGAACTGCTCTTGACATTTAAGGTTGAACCATTATGAAAAGTATCGTGTTGCTCTTGTGTTTATCTGCGGTGTTCGTGAGCACCGGTTGTGGTCACGAGGTTGAGGAGGAGGAAAAGGAGGCCGTCTTCTTGGCGACCGGCCCGTTGCTGACGGATACCGTGGTCTCAAGTGATCATGTCTGTCAGATCCATTCGATCCAGCACATCGAACTGCGGGCCTTGGAGAAGGGTTACCTGCAGGATGTTCTGGTGGATGAAGGACAGTTCGTGAAGGAGGGTCAACTGATGTTCCGCATCAAGCCGATCCTGTACCAAGCCGAGGTGGATAGATCCGCAGCCGAAGCGGATTACGCGGAGATCGAATACAGGAACACCAAAGTTCTGGCCGACAGCAATGTGGTTTCGCCCAACGAACTGGCAATGGCCAAGGCACGATTGGAAAAGGCCCGTGCCGAACTGGGCGTTGCGCAGGCGCACCTGGGCTTTACCGAGATCCACGCCCCATTCGATGGGATCATGGATCGCTTGCATGTACGAAAAGGAAGTCTGTTGGATGAAGGGGACCTTCTAACCAACCTGTCCGACAACAGTACGATGTGGGTCTACTTCAATGTGCCTGAGTCGCAATATTTGGATTATCAGAAGGAAGATGTTTCGGAACAGGGGAAGAAGGTCAGACTTCGGATGGCCAATGGCACCTACTTCGAAGCGGACGGCGAGATCACGGCGATCGAAGCGGATTTCAACAATACCACTGGTAATATCGCTTTCCGCGCCACTTTTCCCAACCCGAACAGGGTACTACGTCACGGTCAAACGGGTAATATCGTGATGACCTCACGCTTGGATCATGTGCTGCTCATTCCGCAGAAAGCGTCCTTTGAAGTGCTGGACCACCGATTTGTGTTCGTGATCGACAAAGAGGGAATGATCCATAGTACACGCATTGGCATAGCCCAGGAGTTGCAGCATTTGTTCGTGGTGGACAAAGGGCTTGCAAAAGGGGACCGTTTCCTGCTCGAAGGATTGCGCAAGGTGAAAGATGGCGATCACGTGGAAGTCAAGTTCGTTGCTCCCGATTCTGTGGTGAAGCATCTTGGCCTTTACGCTGAATAACGGTTCAGTAGAACAACAAAGCCATGTTCAGCAACTTCATCCATCGGCCGGTTCTGGCAATCGTGCTCTCGGTACTTATCGTGTTCATGGGAATGCTCGCGATCAAGCAGCTTCCTACAGCGCAGTTCCCGGAGATCGCGCCTACTACAGTGAACATCTTTATCGCCTACCCGGGTGCCAGCGCCGACGTGCTGACCAAGTCCTGCGTGGTCCAACTGGAAACGGCGATCAACGGCGTGCAGGGCATGCGCTACATCGCATCGGATGCTACCAGCGCTGGGGAGGCCACCATCCGCGTGATCTTCGAGCCGGGTACAGATCCCAACCAGGCCGTGGTGCGCGTGAAAACACGTGTGGACCAAGTGATGCCTAACCTGCCACCGTTGGTACAAAGGGAAGGGGTGATCATAACGCCCGTGCAGCCCAGCATGCTCATGTACGTGAATCTCTACGACACCGGAAAGGATGCCGACGAGCTCTTCCTCTACAACTACGCCTTCACACAGTTGATCCCGGAGATCCAGCGCATACCCGGAGTGGCGCAGGCACAGATCCTTGGTACACGTGTTTACGCGATGCGCGTGTGGTTGAAGCCGGATCGTATGCGCGCCTACAACATCTCGGCCGAAGATGCGATGGAGGCCATGAAGGAACAGAGCCTTATTGCGCGGCCCGGACGTTTGGGCCAAAGTTCCGGCATCAGTGCACAGGCGTTGGAGTATGTGCTGGTGTACAAAGGCCAGTTCAACACGCCCGAGGAATACCGCAGCATTATCGTCCGGGCGAACGAGGAAGGCGAGATGATCCACTTGGGTGACATTGCGGATGTGCAGCTCGGCAGTGAGTTCTTCGACATTTACTCCAACCTGGACGGCAAGCCATCGGCCTCCATTGTGTTGAAGCAGACGCTCGGTAGCAATGCCAGCGATGTGATCGAGCAGGTCAAGGAAAAACTCAAAGAGCTTTCTGAATTCATGCCGCCAGGTGTGGATTACAAGGTGAGCTACGACGTATCCACCTTCTTGGATGCCTCTACTGAGCAGGTGATGCACACGCTGCGCGATGCGTTCATCCTCGTGGCTCTGGTCGTGTTCATATTCCTGGGCGATTGGCGCTCCACGCTCATTCCGATCATCGCCGTTCCGGTATCCATGATCGGAACCTTCTTCATCATGCAGATGTTCGGTCTCTCCATCAACTTGATCACGCTCTTCGCGTTGGTGCTGTCCATTGGTATCGTGGTGGACAATGCCATCGTTGTAGTTGAGGCGGTACACGCTAAAATGGAAACCGATCACCTCTCTCCATACCTCTCGGTGAAACAGGTGATGGGCGAGATCGGTGGCGCCATCATTGCCATCACCCTCATGATGGTCTCGGTGTTCATTCCCATCGCCTTCATGACCGGGCCGGTAGGTGTGTTCTATCGCCAGTTCTCCATCACCATGGCGGGAGGTATCATCATCAGTGCAGTGGTGGCGCTCACGCTTACGCCCGTGTTGTGTGCCATGATGTTGAAGCCCCATGTCGAGGGACACCACAAGAAGCGGAACCTTTTGGATCGCTTCATCGCATGGTTCAACAAGGGCTTCGAACGTATCACGGGACGCTACGTCCAGATCCTCGATCGGGTGGTGGCCAGGCGGATGTTGACCTTCGGTGCGCTGGTCGCGTTCTGCGCGGGTATCTACTTCTCAGGCCGGGTGCTGCCTGCGGGCTTCATCCCCAGCGAGGACCAAGGGACCATCTACGCTGTTATTCAAACGCCACCGGGTTCCACGTTGGAGACCACCAACGAGGTGGCCCATCGGCTGCAAAAGATCTGCGAGGAGATCCCCGAAGTGGAGTCCGTCGCTTCTCTCGCGGGGTATGAGATCATGACAGAGGGTCGTGGTTCCAATGCAGGCACCTGTTTGATCAACTTGAAGCCGTGGAACGAACGGCACAAGGATGTGAACGAGGTGATGGAGGAACTGGAGCATCTGACCAAGGACCTTGGCGCGATCATCGAATATTTCGAGCCGCCGGCGGTACCCGGTTTCGGTTCATCCGGCGGTTTCTCATTGCGTATGTTGGATAAGACGAATGGTACGGACTACCACGAGTTCGACCGGATCAACAAGGATTTCATGGCCGCATTGGGGGAGCGTAAGGAACTCACCGGCCTCATCACCTTCTACGCTGCCAACTTCCCCCAATACGAGCTCATTATCGACAACCAGGCCGCTATGCAGAAGGGAGTTTCCATCGGCAAGGCCATGGAGAACCTGAACATCTTGATCGGTAGTGATTACCAACAAGGCTTTATCCGCTTCGGGCGCTTTTTCAAAGTGTTCGTGCAATCCGCACCGGAGTACAGGCGCTATCCCTCCGACCTGGCAGCGCTTTTCGTAAAGAACGAGGAAGGGGAAATGGTGCCGTACTCCGCCTTCATGCGGTTCGAGAAACGCCTCGGCCCGAACGAGATCACGCGGTACAACATGTACAACTCATCCACCATCCGCGGTTTGTCCTCAGCAGGATTCACCAGCGCCGATGCGATAACGGCGATCAAGGAAGTGGCGGAGGAGAACCTTCCTCGTGGGTATGACATCGCATGGGAGGGACTGTCCTACGACGAGGCGCGGCGCGGCAACGAGGCCATGTACATCTTCCTGATCGTACTCATGTTCGTTTACCTGGTGCTCGCTGCGCAGTACGAAAGCTTCGTGCTTCCCTTTGTGGTGATCTTGTCGCTGCCCGTTGGTGTGCTCGGCTCGTTCTTGATGTTGAAGGTCATGGGCCTGGCGAACGATGTGTATGCACAGATCGGGATCATCATGCTCATTGGCCTGCTAGGTAAGAATGCGGTGTTGATCGTGGAATTCGCTGTTCAAAAGCAGCGTGCGGGTGCCACGGTACTGGAAGCCGCGATCGAGGGTGCAAAAGCCCGTTTCCGCCCGATCCTGATGACCTCCTTCGCGTTCATTGCGGGCCTTATCCCGTTGGTGGTCGCGTCGGGTGCTGGAGCGATCGGCAACCGCACCATCGGCTCATCGGCCATGGGCGGTATGCTTATCGGAACGTTGATCGGGGTATTGATCATTCCGGGGCTCTATTACGTCTTCGCGTCCATGATCGTTGGTCGCAAACTCATCCAAGATGAACACGATGAACCTTTTTCCGAAGAGTTCGTGCGTCACGAACAAGAAGGAGGAACCACGCGAGAGGCCATGCGGAGATTGAACGACCGATTGAAGGAACTTCTGAAAAGAAAGAAGGACCGATGAGGACCCGAATCATGGATCGTACGTCCTTGACCCTGTCCAGTGGGTTCCTGTGGGCATTGATGGCCCTTTCGTCCTGTGCTCCCAACTTGAAGGTACGGGAGGCCAACAAAAAGGTCCCGGACCTGTATCGGAACTCCACGACCGACACCGTCAATACGGCGAAGGTCAAATGGAAGTCGTTCTTCACGGATCCAGATCTAAATGCGCTAATTGATACGGCCCTTCACAACAATCAGGAACTCAATATCGTCCTGCAGGAGATCCAACTTGCACGTGCCGAAGTGCGCGCCCGCAAGGGCGAATACCTGCCATTCGTTGGCCTTCAAGCCGGCGCTGCGGTTGAAAAAGTGGGGCGCAATACACGCAACGGAGCGGTGGAGGAGAATCTGAATGTCGCAGAAGCTGTCAAATTTCCCGAACCGCTGCCCGACTACTTTTTGGGCCTCCATGCCACTTGGGAGATCGATATCTGGAAGAAGTTGCGCAATGCGAAGAAGGCCGCTTTCATGCGTTACATGTCCACTGTTGAAGGGAAGAACTTCCTGGTGACCAACTTGATCGCGGAGATCGCCGACACCTATTACGAATTGCTCGCGTTGGACAACCAGCTCATGTTCGTTCAGCAGAACATCGAGATCCAGAGCAACGCGTTGGAGGTGGTGCGTGTGCAAAAAGCAGCTGCACGTGTTACCGAATTGGCCGTGCGCCGGTTCGAAGCTGAAGTGTTCCATACGCGCAGTTTGCAATTCGATATCCAACAACGGATCGTGGAAACCGAGAACCGCCTCAACTTCCTTGTCGGCCGCTTTCCTGGTCCTATCGCTCGAAATGCCCAGGACTTCAGCAAGCTGGTGCCCGATACCCTCTACGCTGGTTTGCCAGTGCAGTTGCTCGAGAACCGAACCGATGTGAAGCAGTCCGAACTCGAATTGATGGCAGCGAAGTTGGACATCAAGGTGGCCAGGGCGCGCTTCTATCCATCGTTGGGGATCAGCGCCGGGATCGGCTTGCAGGCCTTTAACCCGACCTATCTCTTCAAGACCCCTGCCGCTCTGCTCTATTCCCTTGCAGGGGATCTGATGCAACCCTTGATCAACAGGAACGCGATCAAGGCGATGTACTTTTCAGCAAACGCCAAACAGTTGCAGGCCGTATTTGATTATGAACGGACATTGTTGAATGCTTACGTGGAAGTGGACAACCAGCTCGCCAAGGTCGGCAACATGAAGGCGAGCTACGAGTTGAAGTCGCAGCAGGTGGATGCCCTCACCGGATCCGTAACGATCGCCAACACGCTGTTCCGATCAGCCCGTGCGGATTACATGGAAGTCCTGCTCACACAACGCGATGCTCTGGAGTCGCGTATCGAACTTGTGGACACACAGAAAGAACGCATGAACGCCATGGTCAACATGTATCGGGCGTTGGGTGGCGGGTGGAGGTGATGGACAGGAGTTGAGAGGTTGAAGGGTTGAGAGGTTGAGTGGTTGAGGGGTTGAAATACCGTGCCACTCTCAAACCCTCAACCCAAAGCCTAACGGTTGATCACAAAACGTGTTCGTACATCGCGACCTTCAGACTGCAAGCGTGCAACATAGCTGCCAATGGCCAAAGTGTTCAAGTCGATCGGTCGGCCCGCAACGCCGATCGGTCCAGAGATGTTAGTCGTGAAAACCTCGCGGCCCATTCCGTCGACTACTGTGAACCGTGCGTTGCTGAATTCCGCGTCAATAGCACGCAACGTAATGATGCCCGTGCTCGGTGAAGGGTAAATGGAGAGTCCGCCATTGGCCGTGGACTCTGCGATCCCGGTCCTAAGTGCAACAGTCGTTACGGTCACGTTGGTGAGCACAGGTTCATTGTAGTCGAAGTAGATATCAGCACGGTTGGTGAGTTGATCCCCCAATATCAAGTCAGCTTTCGGTGTGATCCGATAATGCAAACTCCCTTGGCTCCCCATTGCATCGGTACTGCTGTCAGGAAGAAGGATATTCGCGAAGGTCCAGATCATGACCTCATTGGTCAGTGTCATGCTGAACGGATGAGTGGCACCGATCATCTCAAAAGTGCTCAGGTCCCAATCAATATCCAACGAATCCTTGATCACCACGTTCACAGCCGGAGCGGTACCCGTATTTTGGAAACGCACCGTGTATTCCAACGGCTTCCGATCAAGTACTTCGTCCGGGGTCAAGGTCAACTGGTCCACCTGCTTATCGTTCGGGTCGTAGGAGGTGGTGGCTATGCCGTTCAGTGCGTCCGTATTGTTTGCAGGGTTGATATCCGACTCTCCGGTGGTGATCGATACGGAGTTGTGGACGGGTGCATTCGGTGCGGCGGAGGAACTCGTATAAATGGTAACGGAAATGGTGCCGGAAGCGCCAACGGGCAACAGGCCGAGGTCCCAGTTCACGTTCTGGCCGGAAATGGAACTCGGTGCCAAGGATGCTTCCACAAAAGAGATCAACGGGTCCAAGGAAAGCACGATGGTCGCTGGAACAGCCTCTGTACCGGGATTCGAATAACGGACCTGCAACGTGGTGTTGTTCCCGATCCAAGGGTTCCAGCCCCAGAGGTGGACTCCAACATCGAAGATACCGGGGATCGGTTGCAATGCGAAATCCATTCCAGTGATCTGATCTCCAAGGTTCGCTATCGTGTATGATCTGGACGTGGGAATTGCCGTGTGATATAGCGGTGGGTTCGGCAATGTGATGGTATAGCTTCCGAAGTCGCTACAGAACGAATATGGGTCGTTGCCGGAGTAAGCGAAATGCCCGCCTGGATTGATCTCAAGCATTGTGCTCACATGGTTTTCCGAATTGTCACGAAGCCCATTACTGTTCGCATCAAGGTAAGTTTCCCCAACCACGGTACCGGCACATTCGCTGAGTTCCCAATAGAAGGCAATGCTTGAAAACGTGTTGGTCCATACGATGAAATAGTCCTGTCCTGCGGTAACATTCACCTCCATGTAGGAAGCAAAAGGATTGAACTGGCACGATTGAGCCGACTGGCCCATATCATCGTTAAAGCCTATGCAGCTTAGTGAATCGCAGCTTCCGCTGAATACCTTCAGGAAAGTATCGTAACTCGTACTATTGTTCAACGGGTGGCAACTGGTGATCTTCACGGTACCGGAAAAGGGGGCTGTGTATTTGTACCAATCCCCATCGTTGCCACTTCCGCAATCAAGACCAGCGTAACCTGAAGTGGGGCCGTCCGCGAAGTAAATTCCGGTGGTCACCGGCAATGCCGTCGTACAAGTATCACCTTGGCCGAAAGCAGAAAGGCCCGTTAGCGTGAGCAATAGGGCGAAAGAACCAGAGCGCAGGAGTTGACCTTTGAACATGATGAATGTGGTTTGGTTATGTAAACGTAACCGGCATATGTCAACTTTCCTATCACCTTTTTTCGAAGAACACGAACCCGTTCTTTCGATACAGTTCCTTCAACGTAGGAATAGCGGTCACTTCATCAGCACTGGTCACTTTGCACACTACGTAAACGGGTCGGTCCACTACACTCTTCAAAAGCCACTCTTCATCGTATGCACGTGGGTCCGTGATCATGGGCTTCTGCGTATAGAACAGTTGGGCGTAGCTCTTGTAGCCGTGTGTGATCACGTAGCATTTTTCGTTCTGTCGTTCCTCGAAGAACTCGATCGCTGCGCGTTGCGAGTACCCTTCAACGCGACCGATGAAGAAGTACAATGCCAGCCAAACGAACAGCGCTGTTCCACAGAATAAGCTGATCACACTTGCTCTGAACTTTCCGCGCATGTACAGTATGTGACCTGCGATCAATGCAACGAGCAATACGGTTCCTGGAAGGATCGCGTACAGGTCCCAATGCACCTCCGCATCCATGTTTGCCAATGCGAAGGGGTCTTGTTGTAGAAAGGGCTTCAGCACGTCGATGTGCATGCCGATGAACGGCACCGCCAAGGTGATCAATGCGAACAGTAAGCCAATTGCGCCCACGGCATATCTGCTCCAACCGGAGCCTTCACGCCGTACCCATATCCTTTCCAATTGCAAGGCCGCGAGGTAGGTGAGCGGGAAGTAGCACATGCTGCTGTAATGTACGATCTTGGTCTTCACGATGCTGAACAGGATCAAGACCACCCAGAATAGAATGAGCATCCATTTGCGATAGGTGGTTGTGGGTTGTTGGTCGTAAAGTGATCGTTCGTTCGTCAGCGGTTGGGTCCTTCGCTCCAGCATTTCTTGCAACGCGAATAGCGATGCCGGAAAGCAGCCGAGCAACAACACCACGAAGTGGTAACCGAAGAAACCGCCGTGGCCCGCATCTTCCGAAGTGAGCATCGCAACCTGCCGCCAGAAGAAACCGATCATGAATTCCGGTCCGTGCCTTACGAGGTCCGCGATGGCCCAAAGTGCGATGGTCACGACCACACTGCACCCTGCGATCATTAATGGCCTCCAACCGATCACCGTCTTGAAGCGTTGGCTTGCCCAAAACACACCGATCGTAAGCACGGGTATTAGCACGCCCACGGGGCCTTTTGTCATAACGGCTATACCAAGGAAGAGCCCGGCCAACAACGCATGGCGCTTGGTCTTTTCGGGAGCAATAGATGTAAGTTGTATGAACTGATCGATCCCCAAAAAGATGAACAGGTTGAACCATGGGTCGATGATCCCGCTCCGGAAATACAAATGGGGAAGGATGGAGCCGATGTACGCCAAGGCCCACAGCAAGCCGAACATCTGACCACGAAGCCGAAAGCCGATCCGGAACAAGACGAGCAACGTGATGATCCCGCAGACCGCGTTCGGTAACCGCGCCGCGAATTCATTCACCCCGAACATGGACATGCTCACCGCTTGGAACCAAATGAACAAGGGCGGCTTTTCGTGGAAAGGCAAAAAGTTGATCTGCGGTTGCAGCCAGTCGCCGGTGACCAGCATTTCGCGCGCGATCTCCGCGAAGTTGATCTCGTCCCAATCGAACAAATGCACCGCCCCCAGACCGGGAATGAACAACAATGCGGCCACTGCTGCGATAAGCAATTGGATACGACCACGGGACAACATGCGCCGAAGGTAGCGGCCTTAGTTACGTGCGCCGAGGAGCGGCCAACTGAGCAAGCCCGTGCGTGCCAGGAAGTAGCGCCAGCTTACGCGCAACACCCCAAGCCCGTAGGTAACACTTCGCCCGAAGTTGATGCTGCTGGCTTCATCGAAATACTTCGTGGGACAGGTGATCTCCGCGATCTCGAAGCCGTTCCAAAAGATCTGACCGATCATCTGGTTATCAAAGACGAAATCGTCCGAACAGTTGTGGTACTCGCACGCATCAAGCACTTTCCGGTGGAATGCACGATAACCCGTGTGGTACTCGCTCAGTTTCTCACCCATCAGGATGTTCTGCGTGAGCGTGAGCAATCGGTTCGCCACGTACTTGTACTTCGGCATACCGCCACGCAACGCACCGCCACCCAGGATCCGCGACCCGAAAACCACGGGGTACAGATCATTGCCGATCAACGCGACCATGCTCAACAGCAGTTTGGGCGTGTACTGGTAGTCCGGGTGCAACATCACCACGATGTCCGCACCAAGCTCCTTCGCCTTGTCGTAACAACTCTTCTGGTTGCCGCCGTAGCCCTTGTTCTGCTTGTGGATCACGATGTGCTTGATCCCCAACCCCCGCGCAACTTCTACCGTGTTGTCCGGACTCTTGTCATCAACAAGTACGACCTCATCAACCACGTCGAAGGGGATCTCCGCATAGGTCTTTTGCAAGGTTTGGGCAGCCCGATATGCGGGGAGAACGACAACGACTTTCTGGCCGAGATACATGCGGCAAAGATGGGAAGGGGATCGGATCGGAGATCAGTACCCGTTCCTTTCGGTCCTCTGCTCGTTCCATCTAAGGCTCGTATTGCGGCCCTACTGCCTTACGCCCGGTTCTTCGATGCATTCACCAAGTACACACCACTGAGCACTACCGCGATCATGCCCAGCTGTGGTAGGCCCACATGTTCGCCATCGAGCACACCCCACGCAATGGCGACCACGGGCATCAGGTAGGTAACGCTGGATGCGTGCAAGGCCGTTGTCCGTTGCAACAGCACATTCCAAAGTACCAGCGCCAAGGCGGAACTGAGCGAGGCGAGCAATGCCACATGGCCCAACGCGCGCCATCCGTTGGGATCGGTACGCAAGGTTTCCGGCAACCCACTGCCCAAGGCCAAACCGATGCAGATGGGCCCCACGAACGTGAGCGCCAAAGCGGAAGTGGCCATGGCAGGCAGTGCGTACAGGTATTTCTTCACGATGTTGCCACTGATCCCGTAACAGACCGCACCAAGTATTGGAAGCAAGGCGTAGAATGACCACGACGGCATTCCATCGCCGCGCTTCACCAGGATCAAGCCCACCGCACCAGCAAGGCCGATCAAGATGCCGACCACTTGTATAGCCCGCACCCTCACTTGGAAAAGCAATATACCGGCCACCAAGGTCATCAGCGGGGTCAAGCTGTTCAGCATGCCGGATAGCGAACTGTCAATTCGACTTTGCGCCGTGGCGAAAAGGAATGCCGGGACACCGTTGCCCAAGAAGCCCGTGCCCAACAAGGGAAGCCAATTCTTCCGCAGGAAATGGAAATGCTTGAACAATACCGGGGACAACGTGAGCCAGGCGATGGCCAAACGGGCGGTGGCAACCTGATAGGATGTAAGCACTGGTACACCATCGTGGAAGAGCCCGCGCTTCATTAAAATGAACGAGGAACCCCAAATGAGCGCCAAGATCAAAAGAATGGGCCAAACGGTGCGGTGCTCACTGGAAGTGTTCGGCATAACGGGGCGCGAATATACCGGCACTTTTCCCGTGTTATCTTTGTAACTTCTTGTGGACCCCGTCCGTCCTATCCGATACAAGCCTGACCATGAAAACGCCTTTCGCACTAGCACTTTCCACAACCCTGCTGCTGAGTTGTTCCACGAACTCCCCCGCTCCGCAGGTGGCATCGAACATTGAACGTACCGTGGTGGAAACGGCCATCAGCAGCGGCACGCCCGTCACCATGGCCGATATCAGCATTGACGGCATGACCTGTGAAATGATGTGCGGTGGCTCTATCAAAAAGGCGCTGGGTGCGTTGCCCGGTATCGCCAGCACGGAGATCGAGTTCTTCGAAGGTGATGAGCGCGACCATGCGATCGTTACCTTCGACGAGAGCAAAGTGAACGATGCCCAAATGATCGAAGCCATACAGGGTTTGTACGATGGACTATACAAGGTGCTGGCCGTGAAGATCACCAAGCAAGTGAAGGCCGGGAGTTCCGCCTCTTCGGAAGCAACTACCACAAAGGAGGAACACCCGGTCAGTGTGCTTGCTCCTGCAGTGGTTATTCTGCCCGGCATCCTTTCCCTCTTGAGCCACGTGCTTCGACTCTGACCAAACCATGACCTGGAAATTGAGGGGGCTTCGGTCCCCTTTTTCTTTTCCGGACCATTCGCACGCGATCACTTGGTAATTTCGCGGCAAGAATGGACCAAGTGAAGGAAGGTGGGCAGCGAAGCGTGTTGATGTGGTTGGCGACCGGTTGCATCCTGATCGCTTGCATGGTCGCCATCGGCGGAATAACCCGACTTACCGATAGCGGTTTGAGCATTACCGAATGGAAACCGATCATGGGTGCGTTACCACCCTTGGATGCCGGCGAATGGGACGAAGCTTTTGCCAAGTACAAGCAGATCCCCGAATACGCGCTCACCAATCCTGACATGGACCTTGTGGGGTTCAAGCGGATCTTCTTCTGGGAATACGTGCACCGCAATTGGGGCCGTATGATGGGCCTTGTCTTCTTCATTCCGTTCGTGCTGTTCTGGCGGATGGGGTACCTACATGGTTGGCTGCGGAACCGCTCCATTTCGATCCTGATCGGTGGTGGCCTCGTGGGTGCGCTCGGCTGGTTCATGGTGGCAAGTGGTCTGCAGGAACGCGTGGACGTGAGCCATTACCGCTTGGCGATCCACCTCTGTGCGGCCTTCAGCGTGTATGCACTGGTGTTGTGGACTGTTTTTGATCTCCGAAATGGCCGTGGATCTATGCGTGGCGATGGGTCGGCACCGGCGAAATGGTCCCGGTGGTTGCTGATCCTGTTGGCGCTACAGATCATCTGGGGTGCATTCACTGCCGGGCTCGATGCCGGACACATCTACAACACATGGCCCTTGATGAACGGCACCTTCATGCCGAAGAACGTTCGCGCGTTCGGCGATCTTGTCACCGACCTCTCCAACCACCGGGATGGTGTCCAATTCATTCACCGGAATTTCGCCTACGTCGTGGCCGCGAGTTTCGTGGCATTTGCGATCGCCTTCCGGAAGGATCCCCGCATGCGGAACTTGTGGTATTGGCTAATTGTCGCTGTGCTGCTTCAATTCCTGTTGGGAGTGGCTACGTTGCTGATGAACGTGCCGATCACACTTGGGGTGTTGCACCAGCTTGGCGCACTTGCACTCCTCTCCGTGGTGTTGAAGGTGCTGCACCTTACCGGTCGAAGGATCACTCCCAACGCAGTGTAGCAGCCATATGCCGCATGTCCGATCGCAGCCGTTCGGTTACCGGAGCCAATGAATCCGCATTCGGTCGTGCATCAAAGTAAAGCGCACCGTACAGGAAATTTTCCGTGCTGTCGGTGAAGTAGAACACCAACGGACTGGCCACATCGCCTTCCACATTGAAAACGGTGCCGAACACCCGAGCACTATCGCGCAACACGCGTTCGTTCTGGATCTTCACCGCTTTGGTCTGGTGCGTGCTCTTGAACATGTGCGCATCGTTGATCAGTTGCGGGAGCTGATCGCCCACTGGGGACCATGTCAGATGTACCGTGGCCCGTTGGCCGGGGAAACGCACATCGAACCAGCGTGCGGCATCATGTGGCTTCCGTCTCGCAACCTTGGCGTACGTGGGGATCTCAGCTGAGAACGTGCTGCTGTCCGTCCAACGTTCGTAGCTCTCTGCAGGTAGATCCAATCGCAGGTAACCATGCGGTTTAGGAACGGCTTCTTCACGGCAACCGGAAAAGACGAATAGCAAAATGCAGGAGCAGGTTGCAACACCGAGCATCCTTGCCATGCGCTCCTTGGATCTTGACACTTGTGAATTGTGACTTGTGTCTTTGCTCTTGCTCTTGCTCTTGCCCTTGCCCTTGCTCTTGCCTTTGCCCTTGCCTATTGCCATTACCACTTGCCTTTTGCCATTGTCACCTGCCACTTGCCTTATCGCACCCTGCCTCTTGGAATCTGGCACATTAGAAATGCCATCCGGGATCCCCTTGCAAGTAACTTCACGTTGTTGACCTTGACTACCTGACACTTGTGAATTGTGACTTGTGACTTCTCCCTTGCCTTTTGCCCTTGCTATTGCCTTTTGCCATTTGGAACCTGCTCACTTCGCCTCATCGCGCATGATCACTTTCACCCTGCGGATGCGCTTGTTGTCCGAGCCTTCGATCACGAAGCTGAAGTTCCGTAATTCGATGCGTTCACCCTTCTTCGGGATACGACCCGTGAGCTCCAGAACGAAACCACCCAAGGTGCCACTGTCGCCCTTGTTCTCCTCGAAGAGTTCGCCCTCGATGCCGAGGACGCGGTAGAGATCTGTCAATGCCGTTTTGCCCTCGAACACCCAAGTGTGATCATCCAGCTTGCTGTAAAGGAGGTCCTCATCGTCGTATTCGTCGGTTATGTCGCCCACGATCTCTTCGATCACATCCTCCAAGGTGATGATACCGCTGGTACCGCCGTACTCATCCACAACCACGGCAAGGTGTACCTTCTCTTTTTGGAATTCCTTCAGCAGGTCGTCCAGCTTCTTTCCCTCCGGAACGAAGTACGGTTCGCGCAGGATCGTGTGCCAATCGAACTCGGCCTTGTCCATATGCGGTACAAGGTCCTTGATGTAAAGAATGCCGATCACACGGTCCGGGGTGGTATCGAAAACGGGAACACGGGAGAAGCCCGATTCCACAATGGCACCAAGCAGCTTGGCGAAATCCGTGTTCTTATTGAACGCCACCATTTCCGTTCGCGGCCGCATCACTTGTCGAACTTCGAAGTTGCCGAATTTCACGATACCGCGCAGGATCCGTTGCTCCTCTGCCGAACTGCTGGAGTCGTTGGTCAGGTCCAGCGCATGGCCCAGTGCGTCCACCGAAATGTTCTGCGAACTCCGTTGCTTGTAGCGCTTTTCGATGAAGGTGGTGCTCCGCACAAGTGTTTCACTGATCGGCTTGAACAGGAAGCGCATCACCCAGATCGGCCCTGAAAGAAATTGGGCCACTCGCACCGGGTTGTTCGTGGCATAGACCTTCGGAACCACTTCGCCGATGAGCAAAAGCACGAAGGTGACCGCGATCACCTGGATCGCGAATACCGTCCAGGCGGCCATTCGGGTGAGATCGAAGATATCGGCCACAGCAACGGTGGAAAGGATCACGATACCCACGTTCACGAAGTTGTTCGCGATCAATATCGTGGCCAATAAACGACGTGGTTTCGAGAGCAGGTCCAACACCAACTTCCCTTTGCTGCCACCCCGTTCCTGGATATCACGCAGGTGTGTGGGCGAAAGCGAAAATAGTGCGACCTCACTGGCGCTCATGGCGGCGGAAACCACCAAGAGAACACCGATGATCAGCAGGACCAATGCGGTAGCCGGTTCGAACGGCCGCAGGTACATGACCAGCGGAAAAAGATATGCGGACGGAGGTTCCAGTGTCTACAAATTGCTAGAGTTCGGTCTTAATGGCAACTTCATGCAGATCTACTGCGGATCCGCGATCTGTTATGAAAGACCCGCTAACGTCTGATCGTGTTGGGTGCGATCTCAAAATGGAAGGTCATCCACTTCGTCGTCTGAAGGTGGTTCACTTACCGGCACCGATGTAGTGCTTGCCTTTGGCGCATTCGCAGGAGTAGCAGCAGTTTGTGCAGGGCGCTGTCCACTATCATTGGTTGTGGGGCGGTCCAACAGGTTCATTTCATCGGTAACGATCTCCGTTATGTAGCGCGTTTGGCCGTCCTTGTCCTGGTATTGGCGGCTGCGCAACTTGCCCTCGATGTAAACTTTGCTGCCTTTGTGCAGGTATTTCTCCGCCGTTTTCGCATGCCAACGCCATGCAACGATCCGGTGCCATTCGGTCACCTCGCGACGTTCGCCGGTCTGCTTGTCCTTGAAGTATTCGGTCGTGGCCATATTGAAGTTGGCCACGGTTATATCGTTCTGCAAATGCTTTATTTCGGGATCTGCACCGAGGTTGCCGATCAGGATCACTTTGTTAACGCCGGACATGGTTCAATTGAATAGGAGGACGAAGATAGGGATGGTAGGGCGGAAGAGATCCAACGTTCGATCCAGAGTAGAACGTTGCGGCCCGATCGGTCAAAAGCGTCCGAGAAACTGATCAGGTACTAGCTCGGCGTACTTTTGAATAATGAAAGCCAAGCTCACAGTTTCCGTTGACCAAGACACCTTGGTCATAGCAAAGAGGGTGCTGAAGATGCGTAAGCGAAGCATCAGTGCAGAAGTGGATGCCCTGTTGAAGCAGAACGTTGCCGAAGCGCCGTCCAAGCGCCTGTCTTGGACTGAACAGTTTGGCGACTTGAGGATCCCGATACCCGAAAACAAAGGTGAAATGGCGGACTGGTATATCAAACACTTACGACCTTGATGTGTGCCTTCGAGTTCCTCTTCCATCCCATCGCTCTATCAACCTCGGAACAGGCAACTTCTTCAACTACTTGACCGGAACAACTACCCGATCCTTCGGCGGTGTGAATTCCTTGGGCGGATCCACAGACTGGAAAACAGCGTGGATCACTTGATGGCTTCGCACGAGAGCCTATGGCCTTCTATCGCTCGATCAACAGAACGGACAATTCGTCCTTTAGTTTGGCAAACTGTTTGTCCGCTGTTATTAGCTGCACATTCAGGAAAGCTGCCGTCGCTGCAATGCCTGCATCGGGCAGTTTCATTTTGAACTTGCGGCGTAACTGGATCGTCCGTTCTTGGATGACATTGGAGAATTCCATCACTTTCGATTGGTCCAGCAGATCACGGATCACTTGTTCACCAGACTTGTTCAAGTTAGAATGGCTGAGCAATTCCACTTTCGTGATCACCGAAAGAAAGATGGTCGTACCTTGAAGCAATTTCTGCAACTTGTCATAACCGTTAAGTAGGTAGAGGACAATGTTCGTATCCAGCAGCACACTAGGCCCACTCATTGCGAAGGGTTCGCTGAACTTTGATCGGGTCCCCCTTCAACGGCAGCGCACCATTGAACCGCTTCGCGTCAAAGCCTTTCGTTTTGGAAACTTTGCCCTTTCTCAAGAGGGCTTTTAGCTTGGCCAAAGGAGTGTTCCGTTTCACAATGACGACCATGCCTCAAATATACGCCGCTTGATCAACGATGAATGTCTTTCGCCGAGGTCTATTCGGCTAAGATCAAAGTCTTTGGCGGTATCCGATCCGGTATTTTCGCCATGTCCCGCGATGAGTGAAGTTTGGGCTAGATCTCATCCTCCATCCACCGCTCGATCAACCTCGGTACAGCCAGCTTCTTCAGCTTCTTCAGTGGTACCAGTTCCCAATCTTTCGACGGGGCGAATTTCTTAGGCGGATCCACCGACCAGAAAACCGCATGGATCACTTGGTGGCTTAATACGTGCCGCGGAACTTCACCCTTCCGGGTAACCGTCCATCCCGGTCCGAATGTCTTGCCAATTGCCGTTACCAGCGTTCGTTTCGTGAGCGGTTTCGCACTCTCGATCAGCGGAAGTTCATATAGCCCCGTCCAAATGTCCTTGCCCGTGCGCTGCCGCATGTGGATCCCATTCCCCTCGGAAATGTGCAGGTAGTTGAAGAAGCGGTCGCGGGTCTTTGTCTTGCCTTGCTTCAGCGGAAATGAAGAAATGGTGCCCGTGGTGAAAGCGATGCACTTGGCTTGGACCGGACAATGTTTGCAATCCGGATCCTTCGGTGCGCAAACTGTGGCCCCCAGTTCCATTACCGCCTGATTGTGATCGCCGGGGTGCTTCGCATCGAGCAACTCCGTGGCCAGTTCCTTGAATTGCTTTCGACCCGCCGTGCTGTCGATCGGGGCGCCGATACCGAAAGCGCGGGCCAGTACGCGGTAGACATTGCCGTCCACGACGGCTTCGGCCCGGTGAAAAGAAATAGAAGCAATTGCCGCAGCCGTGTAGTCGCCAACACCCTTCAACTTCAAAAGGTCCACGTGGTTGTCGGGGAATTTGCCGTCGAACTCATTCACGACCTGTTGGGCTGCCTTCAGCAAGTTGCGAGCGCGGCTGTAATAGCCCAAGCCCTGCCACGCCTTCAATACCTCATTCTCCTGCGCGGAGGCCAGGGTTGCCACCGTGGGCCACCGCTCCACAAAGCGTTCCCAATAAGCCATGCCTTGGTCCACTCGGGTCTGTTGCAAGATCACTTCGCTGAGCCAGATCTTGTAAGGATCCGTAGTGCTGCGCCATGGCAAAGCCCGGTGGTTTTCCCGGTACCAATTGAGCAGGTTTCGGCTGAACCATGGACGTGTTGGCATTTCGGCGCAAAGATCGGTATGGCTCACGGGTCTCGCACTGCAGAAAGGCAGGCACTTCCACCTTCCTGCCGGTCCGAAGGTGCATGAGTATGTAGTAGGATTTCCTACGCACCACCAGTAATGAACGAGGTTCAACATGAATAAAGGACGAGCCCATACACGTTCATTCACGTCCATTCACGGTTCCTTTCCTTTGAAGTAGTCGTGAAAGCCCCAAAAGATCCGGTTGCCGTTCCAACAAGATCGGCTATCTTCGCGGCCCCAAACCAAAGTAGGGTATGACGAAGGCAGAGTTGGTCAGCATCATTGCAAAGCGGACCGGTGTGGAACGCCAAGTGGTCTTGACCACGGTGGAAGCGTTCATGGAAGAGGTGAAGATCAGCCTCGAGAAAGGCGAGAACGTCCACCTGCGTGGGTTTGGGAGCTTCGTGGTGAAGCACAGGGCACAGAAGACCGGAAGGATCCTGGCCCGTAACACCACCATTATCATTCCGGCGCACGATGTGCCGGCGTTCAAACCTGCCGACACGTTCGTCGATAAGGTGAAGAACAGGATCAAGACGGCCTAAGCGATGTGGGGCTTGAAGAAGCCGCAGTTGCTGGTCCTGCTCGGTGCGGTGGTAGTGATCGTTCTTTTGGTATTGGCGCCCCGGAAACCCGCCGGGAAGGAAGTGGCCGTTAAGCCCATGGACCCCATGGAGGCACGTACAGCCGAAGCGGTGGCATTGGTCAATGGCGATAACCCCATGCAGGGCATCATGCTCCTGCGCGGGATCCTCGAAGAGGACCCCGACAACGTGGATGCACACTGGCAACTGGGCCTTTTCTCTGTCCAAAGCGGACAGTACGACAAGGCCTTGGAACGCTTCCGAAAGGTGATCGAACTGGACCCGGAGAATTTCCCCGATGCTTGGTTCTATTTGGGGCGCACATACGCGACGCTGGACAGCAATGACCAAGCGATCGCCAGCCTGCTGAAGTACAAAACACTTGTACAGGATACGGCCATACTCAATGGAGTGGACCGTTTCCTGTTGGAATTGAATAACTCAAAACAATAAGCACACATGCCGTGCGGTAAGAAACGTAAACGACACAAGATGTCCACGCACAAGCGCAAAAAGCGCTTGCGGAAGAACAGGCACAAGAAGAAGGCCCGCTAGGTCTTTCTCTTACCTGAACTGAAAATAGCGTGGCCCAAGGACGACCTGTCCTTGGTGCCATTCGCTATATCCTAAGGTGCCGTAGCGGCGCTCCAGCTTCCATGTACAAGACACGCTCGTGAATATCGACTTGATCATCCGTTCCGGAAAAGGAGAGGTGGCCATTGCCCTGATGAAGGACAAGGTACTCGCCGAACTGCACCGCGAACGGACCGAACACGGCTTTGCCGTAGGCGACGTATACCTCGCCAAGGTGCGCAAAGTGGCACCCGGACTCAACGCGGCATTCGTGGATGTGGGCCACGAGAAGGATGCCTTCCTGCATTACTACGACCTCGGTCCGCAATACCGCAACAGCTATAAATTCGCCAAGGCCGCCGTCGCCGGTACGGTGAAAACCGGCCTGCTCGAGGATTGGAAGCTCGATACCGATATCCCCAAGGACGGCAAACTGGCCGATGTGCTAAGTGCCAGCCAGAGCATTCTGGTACAGATCGCCAAGGAACCGATCAGCACGAAAGGGCCGCGCCTCACCGCCGAAGTCACACTCGCGGGTCGCTATATGGTCCTCGTGCCCTTCATCAACAAGATCAACCTGTCCTCGCGCATCACCGACGAGGTGGAACGTAAGCGCTTGAAGGACCTGATGATGGCCATCAAGCCGAAGGGCTTCGGGGTGATCATTCGCACCAACGCGGCCGATAAGAACACCGACGACCTCGCGGCCGATCTGAAAACCTTGCTCCAGCGCTGGGATGAGATGTTCCGGAACCTCCGCAACGCACAGGCCCCGAAGAAAGTGCTGGGAGAGATCGACCGTACCAATGCCATTATGCGCGATCTGTTGAACAAGGATTTCACCAGCATCCAAGTGGATGACGAACTCCTTGCCGAAGAGATCTACCAGACCCTTGAAAAGACCGCGCCCGAAAAGAAGGGCATCGTTAAGCACTACAAAGGCAAGTTGGACATCTTCGATAATTTCGGGGTGAACAAGCAGATCAAGCAGGCTTTTGGCAAGCAGGTCATGCTCACGAGTGGCGCCTACCTGATCGTGGAGAAGACCGAGGCCATGCACGTGGTGGACGTGAACAGTGGCAGCCGGAAAGGAGGCAACCAGGAACAGGAAAAGAACGCGTTGGACATCAACGTGGAAGCCGCCATCGAGATCGCCCGTCTGCTTCGTTTGCGGGATATGGGCGGCATCATCTGTATCGACTTCATCGACCTTTACGAAGCCGAGAACCGTCGCATCCTACACAAGGCATTGAAAGATGCCATGGCCGATGACAAGGCCAAGCACAACGTATTGCCACCAAGCCGATTCGGTGTCATCGAACTCACGCGCCAACGTGTGCGACCCGAAACGGAGATCGACACCAGCGAGAATTGCCCCACGTGCAACGGCACCGGCGAAGTAGGCGCACCGGTCTTGGTCGTGGACGAGATCGAGAACGCCCTCAACTACCTGCTCTCCGAAAAGGACATGAACGGGCTCACCCTGCGTGTGCATCCGTTCATTCATGCCTACCTCACCAAAGGTCTGCCCAGCCGCCAAATGAACTGGTGGTGGCGCTGGAAGAAATGGGTGAAGGTGCAGCCCGAAAGCTCTTCCCAATTCCTGGCTTACGCGGTCACGGATGGGGATGGGAACGAGGTGCCGTTGTAGGCGTGGTGCGCAAGGTTGCGAGCCACTGAGGGGGGCAATGTATCAACGTTGAACGCGAGGGATACCCGCTATGTAGTAATGCATATTGCGTGGTGCCTCTTTTCGCAAACCTGTAACTCGTTCGGCTATTTCAACGACCATCGCAACAAAACGCAGAACTTCCTCATGCTTGTCGAGAGGGTTTTGTTGTTCTATGTTTTTACCGCGCCACCGTAGTTCTCGATTGAAGATGCATATTGTATTTAATCCATTCAATTCGCCGAACCAGCTCTTGAGCGTGTCAAATGTAACGTCACTTTTAAAACCAAAAAGGAGGAATGGAACGATGTATGAGGATTGAACGTTCGATGAATGTGTGACTACTGTGACCGGCTTAAGCGATGTGACGGAATTTATTTGGGATTGAAGCTGGTGCAGTGCGCCGCCATTTCCCGCTTTCACAATTGACTTGACTTCAATCGCCATAAGAAGGCAACATCGCCGTCGAGTAAAATTTCTGGAGTTCGATAGTTGTCAATTATTACTAGATCTAGTTGTCGGCTAACTCCTCCGGTGGCGTCGCAGATGAATCCAGATCGAACTGAAAACTGCTTTGGAAGAATAGCGGTAAGGAGCCGCTTCAAAATCGTTTCTCTAAGGTCTCCGTTTGTAGACGAATGGTCAACAGAATCAATTTCGAGAATACTCGAAGTGAAAGATGCGATGCGCGCTCGTACAACACGCTGAATCTTGTTCTCCATTAGTCAACCCCCGCTCCCGCGGATCTGCGATCCGTGGTCTTGCTTATCATCGTCCGTTTCGGTCCAAATCTTCATAGTGCCCTGTGATCACCTCACCCCAAATCGTTTCCAACTTCAACATTCCCGGCATCACGGCTTCATCTCTCGCACTGGAATATAGGTAATGGTGGGGTTCTTCCACCAAGCCTTCCACCACAGGATTGCGGTGAATGTACTTCAGCTTTTGCTGTATGATCCCCGTCCAACCCATTCAGCCAGAAGCTAAACCTCCGCAGGTACTGTGTTAACATGCAAGTGTTCCGTCGACTTTTTTCGGTTACATTTAGACTTCCAAAGGAAGTTGCTCTAGAGCACTATTCTGTGTAGCCTGGGCTTCGGTCCGGGCTATCTTTTTGGGGTGGTGGTCCTTCTCGTATTCAGAGTCGTTCTTCCAGAGGGTGTACATCAAGATCAGCAGCTTACGCTGGATAGCCACCTGGGCTTTCATGGGGATCTTCGTTCTGTCCTTGATGCGCTCTTTCAGTGCTTTGAACTCGGCGACGTGCATGGATGCGCACATGGCGGGCATGTACATTGCATGGCGTATATACCTGTTGCCCTTCTTGGACATCCGCGTCTTGCTCAATACGGATGTGCCTGATTCATTGTGTACGATGTCGTATCCAGCATAGCTCGTGAGTTGCTTAGCGCTATCGAACTCTTTGAATCCATTGGTCTCGGCCACTATGCTCGCCACTGTCGTGATCGCGCATCCTGGGATGGTGCATAGTTTGTTCACCTTCGATGCGATCTCCGGATCGCTCTTCGCCACGTTCTCAATTTCCTTGCTGAGCTTCTCGATCTCCTTGTCCAGCACGGCGATGATCTTCTTCGTACTCTTCGTGATATCAGCGGGGACAGCATGCGAATGATCCTTGCTATGGAGGATGTTGCTGATCGCTGTTCTCTGTTCCTGTAACTGCACTCGGTATCGACTCAGATGGCGCATTTGCCTCATGGTCGACTCTGCAGGACTCCATAGCCGATGCTCCCTCTCCACACCGAAGCGGGCCAGCAACTTAGCATCCATTGCATCGGTCTTCGACTTCACATTCAGGCTTGCTGCAAAGTGCTTGAACTTGTTGGGCAACACCACATGCACCTGCTTGCCGATACGGTGAAGGTGATGGGCCAGCTCTTCATGATACACTCCTGTGGCCTCCATCAGGAAGGCTACAGGGACATCTTTATCCATCTCACTGGTTGCCCACCTCACTAGCTGGTTGAAGCCCGACTTCGTATTAGCGAACCTCTGGGAAGTGGTGCAGGACAGCGAGTCATCTGCTCCTTTGTTGGCCAAGGACACTTTGAAGTCCTTATTGGCGATGTCTACTCCTATGCATTGTCTTTTCATCGTGTTAGGGGTTTGAACTGTGAGCGAAAGACTTCATGACATGCCACCCATCTCCCTTTCGAAATTCCTTTTCATTTATGCGGGCTCGATCTCTCGGCCTTAAGTACTGTTCCTTCTCTTGAAGATGCAAAAGCGTGCAGGCCAGTCCTGCGTTACGGTGTAGCAGAGCGCTCACCAAGGGTCTCCTCGCCTTACACGCCCAGGCGGCACATCATGTATCAACATCAATGTTACCACCCGGATCGGACTGAAAAGAAACCTTCTCAGTCTTCACTGCGGCAAACATAAAAGGGTCTCCGTCTTCGGGACCCTGCGGCATCGTAGCCGAACCCGACACCACGGTGACAGTACTCTTCCATGCGCAGACCAAAGTACGCGATCATCCGCAGTTGAGCAGCTCGCTCGGTCACTCACTCAGGCTTACTATTCGCACGACAACCCAAGCCCGGAGATCCTTTTCAGGACAGGTCAAATCGTACCCGACCACAGAACCTCCGCCCCCCTCACCCCCTCACATATACCCGCCTCATCCGGGGCGGAATGCTCGTGAGCAATTTGTAGGGTATGCCTTTACCACGGAGTGGTGTTGGCAAAACATCCGCGTGGGCCCATGAACGTGCGCTGAAACTCACTCGAACTTCCGCTGCCTCTCTCGCGGAGGGTCGAACACGGTGATCCGCATGGAGAGGTCCACTTCCGGGTTGGCGCTTAAGTAGTCTATCAACATACGACCTGGTGTATCCGGTCTGTAGGAGAAGAGTCTGAAGTACACGATGCCGAAGTGCGCTGGCTTGTAGAACGCGAAAGCCAGGGTGCCCAGGTCGCTATCAAAAGTCAGGATGGTCCGTCCGGTCTCGTTCGCCATGGCCGCTACATCCACATCATCCGAGCCTCCGGCGATATCGCCATGTGTTCCACCTCATGGCCTGCACGGCGCAGGAGTGTCACGCTCGGCATCGGGTAGTTCTCATCGGCAAGCCCCGGATCTACTCCGGGGTCATTCCGCCTTACCGGGAAGAGGCCACATGAGCATGCCGTCAACCATGCACTCCAGCACGAAGGCATGGACCGCTTGAATGTGCTCAGGTTTCAGCGACGGAAAGCTCTCCAGCAGCATCTCGTTCGTCCATCCATCGGCCAATCGGCCTTGGATATGTTCCACGGCCAAGCGCGTTCCTTGGATGATAGGTTTGCCACCAAGGATGGCCTTGTCGCTTGTGATGTGCTCCTGCCAATTCATGCCCCGAAGTTACTGTTGGCCGATCATAGGTCCGATACGTATCGGACCTG